>OAVB01000151.1_pt1 | contig 68258 bp, 59 predicted proteins | sample 1516871 | NCBI WGS metagenome assembly OAVB01 (sample SAMEA2580069, study PRJEB22360) | human gut metagenome | biome: human gut; feature: human-associated habitat; material: faeces | place: Denmark | collected 2008/2010 | reverse complement strand
ATATATAGGCGTGGGGCTTTGTGTATTATATGTTGTTGAGTATGGGGATACTTCTGAACGGTAATACCACAGTTCCCACGCTTAACTTTATATAAACACAACTTCAGGGAACAGAGTTGTCATATAATCGCATTATGAAAGCAATTTGTTTCAAAACCGGACAGGTCCTGCCTTCCGTTTTCATTCCTCTGTCTGTTACTGTCTTTAGTGGAATTCTCTGCCTTTTTGTTTCCATTCCTGCCCCTTTTCGGGACTTGCGGCTATTATTACACAAATTACATGCCAAACAGTTTCTCTGAATCCATTTATGGCATTCAATAATCCCCCTGGACATACAGAAGAGGAACTTTGGCAACAAATACTCTCCCTGTCAAGGGAATTGCAGGAATGCAGGGCCTGCCTGCACTATCATAATACGCTGGATTACATATACGACAAGATCAACATGATAGAGAAAGAACTGGATATCTTGTTGAGAATGTTGTAGGGATCTTGTGACAAAAAGGCATGATAATTATACATTTTTATGACTATTTGTCTCGCAAGCATTAAAATTCATTTTACAACTCCATAAGAGTCCGATTTACAGATGCTATCACATAAATTCATGATTATTGCAGGATATGAATTACGATTTATTTTGTCTAATTTCAAATATCAGAACAGCCATGGATAAACGAATTGAATATGCGATGAACACATTGATCAATACAGAAATCTGGTCAACTAACCTGTACCTGTCATTGCAGGTCTATTTTGAGGGGCAGCAACTTCCGATATTGGCCTCATGGCTAAGTGCACAGGCACAGGACAATATGGGCAAGGTCTATCAGATGATGAACCGCATCTATCATGAAGGAGGTGCTGTAACCATCCATGAAATCAGGCGCGACATCCGGCAATGGCCGACACCGCTGGCTGCCTTGAACACCCTGCTTGAACATGAACAATATATATCCCGTCAGATATCCGAACTTCACGTACTATGCCAGAATACGGATTCATCCATCCATTCTTTCATCAAGGGGCTGTACACAAAACGGATATATGTAAGTACGGCGTTTATGGAATTGTTGCGTATCTTGGCCATGGAATATGAACGCAGGCTGCCCTGCTTCATATGATGTGTCAAATCGTGTAACCTGACCGGAGTTTATTGTTCACAGAGAAAATAATGGTCTAAAAATAAAACAAGTATCATCCTATGGATATATTCGCATACTCAATGTTGTGTTTCACTTCGTTGTTCACATTGATGGACCCCCTCGGAGTGATGCCGGTTTTCCTGCAGATGACCGAGGGCATGAGTGCCGGAGAACGCCGGAGCATCGCCTTAAAATCCTGCGCCCTCACGTTCGTCATACTGGTACTTTTCACCTTGTGCGGCAGGTTCCTGTTCCATTTTTTCGGGATCTCGACCAATGGTTTCCGGATTGCGGGAGGTATCATCATCTTTAAAATCGGATATGACATGCTGCAGGCACACTTCACCCATGTGAAACTGAACGAGAACGAGAAAAAAGAATATTCCAGGAACATCACCGTCACGCCTCTTGCCGTTCCGATGCTGTGCGGTCCGGGTGTAATTTCAAGCGGCATAACACTGATGGAAGATGCCCCTGAGCATATTTTCAAAATTGCACTGGTTTGCGTGATCGCCCTAGTCTGTCTCCTCTCTTTCATTATCCTTTGCGTGTCAACGCGGCTTTTGAAAATTCTTGGAGAAACCGGAAATAATGTGATGATGAGACTGATGGGGCTTATTCTGATGGTCATCGCCGTGGAATGTTTCATAAACGGGATGCAACCTGTCCTGACAGATATTTTGAGACAAGCACACGCTTGCCCCTGAATATGAAAAATAAAAAATAGTACCAACATTAAAAATTAGATTCATTATGACCGAGAATTTACAAAAGGCCCTGAACGGGCAGATTACTGCGGAATTATGGTCCGCCAACCTGTATCTTTCAATGTCCTTCTATCTGGAAAAGGAAGGTTTTTCCGGCATGGCCCGCTGGATGCGCAAGCAATCGGCGGAAGAGACAGGACACGCATGTGCCATCGCCGAATATATGGCCAAACGTGAGGCGGAGGCAAAAGTGGACAAGGTCGATGTGGTTCCACAGGGTTGGGGCAGTCCCACCGAAGTCTTTGAACATGCCTTGGAACACGAGAGACATGTTTCCAGATTGATTGACGAACTGGTACATCTGGCTTCCGAGGAGAAAGACAATGCCACCCGTGATTTTCTTTGGGGATTTGTCAGGGAGCAGGTGGAGGAAGAGGCGAATTTCCTGAACATCGTAAACCTGATGAAGAAAGCCGGAGAGAGCGGCATCCTTTTCATGGATGCAAAACTGGGGGAACGCCAGTCCTGATTTGGAATAAAAAAACGACTGACATGAGCACGATTATTGATTTGTTGGGAACGCAGGCAGGATACTACCTGGACCATGTATGCAAGACAATAGACAAGAAACTCATCCATATCCCCGAGCCGAATATGATAGACAAGGCATGGGTGGATTCCGACAGGAATATACGCACCTTGGAGAGCCTGCAAGCCCTGTACGGGCACGGGCGTCTGGCCAATACCGGGTATGTCTCCATCCTGCCGGTGGATCAGGGGATAGAACATTCTGCCGGAGCATCCTTTGCACCCAATCCTCTTTACTTCGATCCCGGGAACATTGTGAAACTCGCTATCGAGGGAGGATGCAACGCCGTGGCATCCACATTCGGAGTTCTGGGAGCTGTGGCACGTAAGTACGCCCATAAGATTCCTTTCATCGTGAAGTTGAACCATAACGAGCTGCTGACTTATCCGAACAGTTATGACCAGGTCATGTTCGGTACAGTGAAGGAGGCATGGAACATGGGTGCCGTTGCCGTGGGGGCAACTATCTATTTCGGTTCGGAACAAAGCCGCCGCCAGATTGTGGAGGTCTCACAGGCGTTTGAATATGCCCATGAGTTGGGGATGGCCACGGTATTGTGGTGTTATCTGAGAAACAGCAGTTTTAAGAAAGACGGGATTGACTATCATGCGGCAGCAGATCTGACAGGGCAGGCCAACCATATCGGGGTCACCATCAAGGCTGATATCGTGAAGCAGAAGCTGCCGTCCAACAATGGAGGTTTTAAAGCCATCGGATTCGGTAAGACCGACGGGCGTATGTATACGGAACTGGTCTCCGACCATCCGATAGACCTCTGCCGCTACCAGGTGGCCAACGGGTATATGGGAAGGGTTGGCCTGATCAATTCGGGGGGCGAGTCCCATGGGACATCTGACCTGCATGATGCCGTCGTAACCGCAGTGGTGAACAAACGTGCCGGAGGTATGGGACTTATCTGTGGGAGAAAAGCCTTCCAGAAGACGATGAAAGACGGGGTCTCGCTTCTGAACACCATTCAGGATGTCTATCTGGATCCTTCGATAACCGTTGCATAAAAACTATATGGCATGAAAAGGATCGTATTGTTGAGACATGGCGAGAGCCTATGGAACAAGGAAAACCGCTTTACCGGTTGGACCGATGTAGACCTGAGTGATAAGGGGATCGCAGAAGCCTGTAAAGCCGGTGATATGCTGAAAGAAGCGGGATTCTCTTTTGAGGCGGCTTACACATCCTATCTGAAACGGGCTGTGAAAACGTTGAATTGTGTTCTGGACCGTCTCAATGAAGACTGGATCCCGGTGGAGAAAAGCTGGAGGTTGAACGAGAAACACTACGGCATACTTCAGGGACTTAACAAAAGGGAGACAGCAGACAAATATGGCGAGGAACAAGTCCATATCTGGCGGAGAAGTTACGGCGTGTCGCCCGAGCCGGTGAAGGAAGACGATCCCCGCTATCCGGGGAACGACACCCGTTACGCCGGTGTTCCCGAAATGGAACTGCCACGGACTGAATCCCTGAAGGATGCCGTCATGCGTGTCATGCCCTATTGGGAATGTGTCATCCTACCCACATTGATGCATAGGGACAACCTGCTTGTCGTTGCCCATGGAAACAGTCTGCGCGGGATAGTCAAGCATCTCAAGAATATTTCCGATACGGACATATCCCTCTTGAACCTGCCCACGGCAGTACCTTATGTATTCGAATTTGATGAACGGCCGGTGCTTGTCAGGGACTATTTCCTCGGAGACCAGGAGGAGATACGGAGACGGACGGAGGCTGTAGCCGAACAAGGTATGATCAGACGATAAGAGTCAGTCAATCAGACTGATTTGTATTGTCTTTTTGAATATTTTATTTATTAACAATTTAAAAAAGGAGGTAAAAATGGTACCTGTAAAAACAAATTCAAACTGGTTGCCGAGTATTTTTAACGATTTCTTCGAGAATGAGTGGCTGGCAAAAACGGGAGTTACGGCTCCTGCCATCAATGTCATTGAGAATGACAAGGACTACAAGGTTGAAATGGCGGCTCCCGGAATGACGAAGGATGATTTCAAGGTGAATGTTGACGAAAACAACAACCTGACAATCTGCATGGAAAAGAAAGAAGAGAAGAAGGAGGAGAAGAAAGACAAGAAGTATCTCCGCCGCGAATTCTCTTATTCCAAGTTCCAGCAGACCATCCTGCTACCTGAAAACGTGGAGAAGGATAAGATTTCCGCAAAAGTCGAACACGGGATCCTGTCCATTGAAATCCCGAAAGTGAAGGAGGAAGAAAAACAAAAAACTTCCAAGGCTATCGAGGTTAAATAATTCCATATCTGGAATGGTGTAAGGCCGGACAGGCTTTTCCTGTCCGGAGAGCCGTCCGGCCTTTAACAGGCACTTCCGGAACAGGGAACCGGCACAACCGATGAAGGAATTCAATTTTGAAAAAGAGCTGCTTAGCGTACAGGACGAACTGTTCCGTTTCGCGTACAAACTGACAGCGGACAGGGAGAAGGCGGAAGATCTGCTGCAGGATACCCTGCTCAAGGCAATGCTTCACAAAGAAAGTTACAACAAGAACACAAATTTCAAAGGGTGGCTGTTTATCATCATGCGTAACACGTTTATCAACGGTTACCGGGCGGAGGTCGGTCATACCCGTCTGTACATATCCTCCGATCCTGCATATTATTCGCGGATCATGGACGAGTCCCGTACAGAGGAGGTGGACAGGAACTATGACCTGGAAAAGATACGTAATGCCATCAAAAGTATACCGGAGTCGCATTTCATACCTTTTGAGATGTACCTGTCAGGGTTCAAATACCGTGAGATAGCGGAAAGAACCGGTGTGAGTTTGGGAACCATAAAGAGCCGTATTTTTCACTGCCGGAAAAAACTGAAAGCTATATTGGCAGAATGAAACAAAACAAGAACTGAGATAGATGAAAAAAGATGAATATATAGGAATCCTTACTTCCGGAGGGGACGCTTCCGGAATGAATGCGGCAATCCGTGCCGTGACCCGTACCGCCATTTTCAACGGCTTCAAAGTCAAAGGAATTTACAGAGGGTACGAAGGCCTGATAGCGGGCGAGTCCAGGGAACTTACGACCGAGGATGTGAGCAGCATCATCCAGCGTGGGGGAACCATCCTGAAAACGGCACGTTCCGAAGCGTTCACCACCCCGGAAGGACGCAGAGAGGCATACGATACCATGAGGAAAGAAAAAATCGGGGCGCTGGTAGTCATCGGGGGCGACGGCTCACTGACTGGAGCCCGCATATTTGCCGAGGAATACCCTGTCACGTGCATAGGACTGCCCGGTACCATCGACAATGACCTGTACGGTACCGATTTTACAATCGGATATGATACGGCCCTGAACACCATTGTGGAGTGTGTGGACAAAATCCGGGATACAGCCACCTCGCACGACCGAATTTTCTTTGTCGAGGTGATGGGACGCGACGCCGGTTTCCTCGCCCAGAACAGCGCAATAGCCTCGGGAGCCGAGGCCGCCATTATTCCGGAAGACCGGACGGATGCGGATCAGCTGGAGACTTTTATCGGACGCGGATTCCGGAAGACCAAGAACAGCAGCATCGTCATCGTGACGGAAAGCCCGGGCAATAAGAATGGCGGAGCCATGCACTATGCCGACCGGGTAAAAAGGGAATACCCCGGATATGATGTCAGGGTCTCTATCCTGGGACATCTACAACGGGGAGGAGCGCCAAGTGCCAACGACCGCATATTGGCCAGCCGGCTGGGTGAGGCCGCCATACAGGCCCTGATGGAGGACCAGCACAATATCATGGTAGGCATACATAACAATGAGATTGTCTATGTTCCTTTTGACCAGGCTATCAAGAACGACAAGCCCATTGACAAAAACCTGATCCGTGTCCTTAACGAGTTGTCCATATAAAATGTTACTCCTATGTCGGAAGTTGCCCCTTTAATATCAGACCTTGCCACTATCTTGATTATAGCCGGTATCATAACCGTCATTTTCAAATGGCTGGGACAGCCGGTCATAGTGGGATATATTGTGGCCGGTATTATGGCAGGTCCTTCCATTTCCCTATTCCCGACTGTTTCCGACCAGGCCAATATCAAGATATGGGCGGATATCGGTGTTATTTTCCTCCTGTTCGCCATAGGACTGGATTTCTCGTTCAGAAAGCTGATAAGTGTGGGAGCCTCGGCCATATTCTCCACTGTTATCATCGTCTGCGGCATGATGTTCCTGGGATATACGGCAGGCAATGCGATGGGCTTCTCACACACGAGCTGTATCTTTCTGGGCGGAATGCTGTCCATGTCCTCCACCGCCATCGTATTCAAAGCATTCAGTGACATGGGGCTTCTCGATCAGAAATTTACCGGTATTGTCCTGGGGATACTAATCATTGAGGACGTGGTGGCGGTAATCATGATGGTGGTCCTCTCCACATTGGCTGTAGGCAAGCATTTTGAAGGCTTCGAAATGCTGGAGAGCATATTGAAACTTGCGGCCTTTCTTATTTTCTGGTCAGCATTGGGAATCTATCTGATTCCTACCCTTCTGAAAAGATTGAACCGCTTTATTAGCAATGAAATACTGTTGACAACCTCCCTGGGACTATGCCTGGGAATGGTGATGATAGCGACAAAGGCGGGATTCTCCGCCGCGCTGGGTGCGTTCGTCATGGGATCCCTGCTGGCAGAAACAGATAAAGCGGAAGAAATCGCACATATCGTGCAACCGGTAAAGGACCTGTTCGCCTCCGTTTTCTTCGTATCAGTGGGAATGATGATCGACCCTGCCATGATATGGGAATATGCCGTTCCTGTTTTTATCCTGACGGCACTGGTCCTATGCGGGCAGGTCCTGTTCGGGAGTTTCGGCGTGTTGCTTTCCGGACAACCGCTAAAGATTGCGATACAAGCCGGCTTTTCCCTGGCACAAGTGGGTGAGTTTGCGTTCATCATCGCTTCGTTAGGAATCAGTCTGAATGTAATGGACAAATACCTTTATCCGGTCATAGTGGCAGTATCGGTCATCACCACTTTCCTTACTCCTTATATGATAAGACTGTCGGATCCCGTCTACTGTTTTGCAGACAGGCACTTGCCACAATTCCTGAAAGATTACCTGACGCATTATTCTTCTGGAACAATGACCACAAGACATCAAGGCTCCTGGCACAAGCTCATCAGGTCCATGTTGGTATCCGTCACCCTTTATCTGGTGGTATGCCTGTTTTTCATAGCGCTGTTCTTCTCCTATGCGTATCCTCTGGTAATGGGACGTATTCCGGGGATGAAAGGAAGCCTGCTGAGCTTCGTTCTTGTCCTCCTTATCATATCCCCGTTTTTGTGCGCCATCATCATGAAGAAAAACAATTCCGTCGAATTCCGCAAACTTTGGGCGGACAACAGGTTCAACAGGGGGCTGCTGGTATCAATGATAGTGATCAAGGTGTTGATCTGTATCATTATCGTAATGGGTATCATCATCCGTCTTTTCAATGTCGCTTTGGGGTCAGGACTGATATTATCTTTCCTGATCATTGTCGTTATCTATTTTTCCAAGCGGATACGGAAACGATCGCTAAGTATGGAAAAACAGTTCCTCGAGAATTTCCAGGGTACAGCCGGGACATTTCCACAGGAAGAACCGGAAACAGGAGAAACCTCCACAGAAAAAAATCATGAACTATCAAATAAGTAAAATGTTATGGAATATTCAAGTTATCATGTAAACGTCCCACAATGGAGGGAGATTACAGTCGGTTCACACCTTCCGGCAGAATTGCGGAGAATTGCGGAGATGGCACATAATCTTTGGTGGACTTGGAACGAGGATGCGAAGAGTTTATATAGTGGTTTGAACCCGGAACTATGGGAAGAGGCGGAACAGAATCCGGTACTGTTTCTGGAACGGATGGATTATGAAGAGCTGGAGGCACTGACACATGACGGAAACTTCATGCGTAAGATGGAAAACGTATATTCCACTTTTAAGGCGTATCTTGATGTGGAGCCGGACCACAGCCGTCCGTCAGTTGCCTATTTCAGCATGGAATATGGTCTGGACAGGGTTCTTAAAATCTATTCCGGCGGTCTGGGCATATTGGCAGGTGACTATCTGAAGGAAGCTTCGGACAGTAACGTAGACCTCTGCGCTGTAGGGCTTTTATATCGTTATGGCTATTTTGACCAGGCTCTGGCGATGGACGGGCAGCAACAGGTTCATTATGACCCACAGAATTTCGGGCAGCTTCCGATAGAGAAAGTGATGCAGCCTGACGGGCGACAACTGGTAATCCATGTTCCCTATGCCGACAGTTTCACGGTCCATGCCAATGTATGGAAGGCCAATGTGGGACGTGTTTCCCTCTACCTGCTGGATACGGACAATGAACTGAACAGCGAGTTCGACCGTCCGATTACCCATCACCTGTATGGCGGTGACTGGGAAAACCGGCTCAAGCAGGAAATACTGCTCGGCATCGGAGGAATGATGACATTAAAAGTATTGGGCATCGAGAAAGATGTATATCACTGCAACGAGGGGCATGCCGCACTGATCAATATCCAGCGGTTATGCGACTATATATCCGAAGGCCTGGACTTCGGACAAGCCATGGAACTGGTTAGGGCTTCCTCGCTTTACACTGTGCATACACCTGTGCCTGCCGGCCATGACTATTTCGATGAGGGGCTTTTCAATAAATATATGAAAGGATATCCTGATAAGCTGGGCATTACGTGGGACGAGTTGATGAACCTCGGACGGCAAACTCCGGGCAACAAGGGAGAACGTTTCTGCATGTCGGTATTCGCCTGCAAAACCAGCCAGGCGGTAAACGGTGTCAGCAAGCTGCACAAGTCCGTTTCACAGCAGATGTTCGCGCCTCTCTGGAAAGGCTATTTCCCGGAAGAGAACCATGTGGGCTATGTGACGAATGGCGTACACTTTCCCACTTGGTGTACGGCGGAGTGGAAAAAGCTGTTTAAGGACAATTTCGATGAGAATTTCATGAACGACCAGTCCAATCAGGAAATATGGAAAGGCGTTTATAATATACCCGATGAAGAGATATGGAACATGCGGAAAAGGTTGAAAACCAAACTGATATCCTACATCAAGTGGAAATGCGGCCGGGACTGGCTCAAAAGCCAGGTTGACCCGGCATTGGGTGTCTCCATTTTCGAGAAGTTTAATCCGAATGCTCTTCTTGTCGGCTTCGGAAGGCGCTTTGCAACTTACAAAAGAGCTCATCTTTTGTTTACCGATTTGGATCGTCTGGCGCGGATTGTGAACAATCAGGAACATCCCATACAGTTTGTCTTTGCAGGAAAAGCCCATCCAAACGACACTGCCGGGCAAGGGCTCATCAAGCAGATTGTGGAGATATCCCGCCGTCCTGAATTCTTGGGTAAAATCATCTTCCTTGAGAATTATGACATGGACCTGGCACGGCATCTTATTTCTGGGGTTGACATCTGGATGAATACTCCCACCCGTCTTGCGGAGGCTTCCGGAACTTCCGGTGAGAAGGCTCTGATGAACGGCGTACTCAACTTCTCCGTGCTGGACGGTTGGTGGTACGAAGGCTACCGCAAGGAGGCGGGATGGGCCATCACCGACAAGGCCACCTATCAGGATGAACAGTACCAGAACCAACTGGATGCGGAAACAATTTATTTCCTGCTGGAACATAATATCCTGCCGTTATATTATGAACGGAAAGAAAAAGACTATCCGGAAACCTGGGTCAAGTACATCAAGAACTCGGTTGCGCAAATAGCTCCCCGCTTCACGATGAAAAGACAGCTGGATGACTACTATGACGGATTTTACAACAAGTTGTCGGAACACTTTCATGTTTTGGCGGCGGACAATTATGCAAAGGCGAAAACGCTTGCCGGCTGGAAGGCAGCTGTCGACAGCAGATGGAATGCCGTGGAAATCGTTTCCGTGAATGCGGGAAAAGGATTGGACGCCACGGTGGAGGCTGGTAAGGAATACGAGATGACGGTCGTCATTGACGAGAAAGGGCTGGACAACGCGATCGGATTGGAATCGGTCATTATACGGCATGAGGAGAATGAGGATCGCATCCATGAGGTCATTCCTTTTTCTTTGACATCCAAAGACGGAAACCTATACACTTTCAAGGCAATAACCAGAATGTTCAGCGCTGGAAGCTTCAAACAGGCATTCAGAATGTATCCCAACCATCCCCTGTTACCTCACCGGCAAGATTTTTGTTATGTACGATGGTTCTGAACGGACATGAATAAGCAAGAGTTACTGACAAATGGACGGTGTAAGAAGAAGGCGGACCGAGAAACCGTCTGGCCGGTTGTCATCATGAACTTCACCGGTGTGTATGCCCATGAGGTATTTGCACGGAACAATCAGTTCATTTGGCTAGACTGCCGTCACCTTTCTGGAACGAGAGGTTACTGTGACAAGGAGGGGATACGAAAATTGAAGCGGGTGATTGCCGGTTATCCAGCGGAAGGTATCCATTTCATTGATTCGGGCAATTATCATTACCTGACCAAATTATGGACAGACAAACTTCGAGTTCCGTTCTCTCTGATTGTATTCGACCATCACCCCGACATGCAGCCTCCCTTGTTCAAGGGCATGCTTTCTTGTGGGAGCTGGGTAAAAGACATGTTAGACTGGAATATGCTTTGCAAGAAAGTGGTGATAGTCGGTGCATCGGACAAACTGATACGCACCGTACCGGAAGAATACGGACAACGAGTCAGTTTTTATAGCGAAGCGACGTTAGCTCACGAGAAGGGCTGGCACAATTTCTCCTCTGCGTATATTGAAGGACCGGTTTACTTGTCCATAGACAAGGATGTCCTGAACCCGGCATCCGCAGTAACAGACTGGGATCAAGGGTCTTTCAGCCTGCAGGAACTGGAGGAATTACTGGCAATTGTCCTTCGAAAGGAACGTGTAGTCGGCATTGATATCTGCGGGGAATGCTCCGCAACGCTTACTTTGTTTGAGGAGAGGCGGGAAGCCACCGTGGACAGCCGGGCGAACAAGGAGCTGCTCAAACTCATACAGTCATTCTCCTGTTTTTTATAAAGCTGTTGGATATTGTTAATTATATTATCACATAAACCATATTTTATTATTATGATGAAAACAATTGTTCGTAAAATCGGTCTGGTTGCACACGATGCAATGAAAAAGGACATGATAGAATGGGTTCTTTGGAACTCGGAACGTCTGATAGGGCATAAGTTCTATTGTACGGGAACCACCGGTACACTCATTAAAAAAGCGCTCGAAGAGAAACATCCTGAAACAGAATGGGATATCACGATTCTGAAATCCGGTCCTTTAGGTGGTGACCAGCAAATGGGCTCACGTATTGTGGAAGGAGAGATTGATTATTTGTTCTTTTTCACGGATCCGATGACATTGCAGCCACATGACACGGATGTAAAGGCACTGACCCGGCTGGCGGGAGTTGAAAATATAGTTTTCTGTTGTAACCGTTCGACAGCGGACCATATTATTTCCAGTCCTTTGTTTCTTGACCCGACCTACAAACGGATTCATCCAGACTATACCAATTATACACAACGCTTTGAAAACAAAGAAATTGTATCGGAAGCAGTAGAACGGGTGAAGAAACGGATGAGCCGAAATGAAAACAATATGATCGAATGAGAATGTAATGTCCAATAAAGGGGATGTGATATGTTTCAGTCATAAAAAGCAGGTTCCTATCCTTTCTGTGAGTATAAAAAAAGATTAAAAGATCAACTGTGTGATAGCAAACTTGCGAGGTATCCTCAAATGGTTTGAAACAGTAATAAACTTTTATCATAAGTTTCTATTATTCCCTTTTATATGAGCGAACACGCCTTTTTGTAGGATTCCAATATAAGAATGAAGACTTCCATGTGGTTGAAACTTAAAATCCTTTTAGGATATGTCATACTGCTTCTCCTGCTCGTCCTGACCATTCATATCTTCCGCAAGGAACAGACGAGGCGGAACAGCCTGCGACAGGATGAGCATGAACTGGCCTGTATCCGGCATCTGGCCGGAGAAACATACGCGGGCTTGCTGGGACTGGCCACTTACGGTGAAACAGCCAGCGTCTGGGATGAAAGCGACCTTGGACTCTACCACACAAAAAAAGACAGTGTCTGTAACATGTTGCAGACACTGAAAAGGTATGTGAAGTCTCCCGAACAACAGTCGCGCATAGATTCGTTATGCCTGCTGCTGGAAAGAAAGGAACTGTTGTTAGACACGGTCATGGACACGTTCGGGCGTCTGCGCAAGACCGGCGAGATCGTGAACAGCAAGATTCCGGCAATCGTGTCCCATATCCAGCAGGCGGATGTCCTTCCTGCCGAGAAAAAGAAGGAGGAGGAAACTCCGAAGAAGGGTTTCTGGTCATTCATCAGGCCCGGGAGGAAAAAATCGGCCTATCTGCAGCAGAAGGAACAGCTGGAACGCCAGCGACAGTCCATTGGTAAACATCAGGGTACCACATCTGTCACGAGCATGCTGCACTCCCTTGACAGGGAGGTGACCGACATGCAGAAAGCCGAACGGGAAAGGCTGCTGGAACAGATGGACCTCCTGTACAGTAACAACACGGACCTGAACCACAGGCTACACCGGATTGTCAGGGACTTTGAGGCGGATGCTGGAATACGGCTTGATGAGCGTTACAGGCAATTCATTTCCACACGCGACCGCTCGTTCCATACGGTCTCTCTGCTGGCTGTCCTCATCTCGTTGCTGACCGTCCTCCTGTATCTTATCATCCACCGGGATCTGAACAGGATAAACCAGTATCAGCGTCAGCTGGAAGCCTCCAATCGTGAGAACACGGAGCTCCTACAATCCAGAAAACGCATGATGCTCACCATCGCTCATGACCTTCGTGCGCCACTGGCTACTATCAAAGGATGCGCCGAACTGCTCCCCGGGGAAGAAAAGAAGAGCCGCAAGGACGAGTATGCGGAAAATATACTCCATTCTTCCGATTACATGATCGGGCTGGTCAATACGCTGATCGGATTCTACCTGCTGGATACCGGCAGGAACAAACCCATCCTTTCGATTTTCCGGCTGGAGACCCTTTTCAGCGAAACAGCCCGGAACTACGGTTCGCTGGCCAAAAAGAAAAAGCTGCGGCTGACAACCGCCTTTTCCGGTCTGGATGTGGTAGTAAGCGGTGACCGTTCCCAGCTCCAGCAAATCCTGAACAATCTGCTTTCCAACGCCATTAAATTCACCCGGCAAGGTGAAATCCGCCTGCAAGCGGAATACCGGAATAAAGAATTGCATTTCTCGGTACAGGACACCGGTACCGGGATGACGGAGGAAGAAACAACCCGGATATTCACAGCTTTTGAACGGTTGGACAATGCCCGTAATGTTCCCGGTTTCGGATTGGGGCTGGCCATTGCAAGCAGGCTGGTCTCCGGGATGCAGGGAAGCCTTACCGTAAAAAGCAAACCGGGTGAAGGCAGCACGTTTACCGCATTCCTGCCACTCCTTGAGGCGGATGAATCCACCCAGATGGATGAGACACGCATCGCTACTGATTATCATCTGGATGGAATCAACGTACTGGTCATTGATGACGACCGGATGCAACTGAACATTACCAAAGAGATGTTTAACCGTAACGGAGTGCGGTGCGACTGCTGCCAGACCAGCCGTGAACTGGTTACCCGGCTACGGTCACAAAGATATGACCTGCTGCTGACGGATATACAGATGCCTGAAACGGACGGCTACGGAATACTTGAACTGCTCCGGGCATCCAATATGGAGAACGCAAAGACAATCCCCGTCATAGCGGTAACGGCACGGGTGGATGATGACAACGAGTATCTGTCGGGCGGCTTTTCGGGCTGCATCCATAAACCATTCTCTATGGAAGAACTGATAAATACAGTGGCACAAGTGATAGGAGAAAAAGACAGAAAGGAGTATGCTCCCGATTTCTCACTCATCCTTTCAGGAGAGGACAACAGGGAGGAAATGCTCGCCCTGTTTATCGAAGAGAGCCGGAAAGACCTTGCCGCATTAACCGCTGCCTTAGACCGACAAGACAAGGAGGCCGCCGCCTCCATCCTGCATAAGAACCTGCCCCTATGGGAAACCGTCCGTCTGGATTTCCCCTTGTCTCATTTACGGGAACTGGTGACAGAACCTGCGACAGAGTGGACCAATAGACAATCCATGGAAATGCGGGACATCATCCGGGCAGTGGAAAAACTGATAGTATACGCTGAAAAATACGGGAGGAAAGCCTATGAAAACAATCCTGATTATTGAAGATGATATTGTGTTCAGCCGTAGCATCAGCAACTGGCTGGTGAAAAAAGGGATGAAAACCGAATGCGTGGCAACCCTTGCGAATGCCCGTAAAGCCATCGGGCAAAAGGAGTTCGACCTAATACTGGCAGACCTGCGCCTGCCGGACGGAAATAGCACCTCGCTCCTGAAATGGATGAATGAGAAGTACTACTCTATCCCTTTTCTGATCATGACCAACTACGGACAGGTGGAGAATGCGGTGACAACCATGCAACTGGGAGCCATCAACTACCTGTGTAAGCCTGTGCAGCCAGACAATCTCCTGGCTCTGATAACGGAGATACTGGATAAAAACGATAACGAACAGGAGTTCTACCGAGGTGAAAGCCCCAAAGCCCATGAGATGTACCGTCTGATAGAGATGATTGCCTGTGCCGACATCTCCGTTCTGCTCCGTGGGGCTTCCGGCACCGGGAAGGAGCACATTGCAGCCGAGATACATGCCCGGAGCCATCGGAAGAACAAGCCGTATCTGGCTATCGACTGCGGGGCCATTTCCGATGAGCTTGCCGCCTCCGAGTTTTTCGGTCATCAGAAGGGAGCCTTTACCGGTGCGGAAAGCGACAAGGTCGGATTGTTCCGTGCCGTTAACGGAGGGACATTGTTTCTGGACGAGATAGGCAACCTTTCCTATAAGACACAGATGCTCCTGCTCAGGGCCTTGCAAGAGAAACGCTGCAAGCCGGTAGGTTCCACGAAAGAATACTCTTTTGATATCCGGCTGGTTGCCGCCACCAATGAGAATCTGGAAAAAGCCATCGGAGAAGGACGCTTCCGGGAAGACCTGTTCCACCGGCTCAATGAGTTCACTCTGCGGATTCCTACACTGGCAGAATGCCGGGAAGACATCCTTCCTCTGGCTTATTTTTTCTTGAAACTCACTTGCGCCAAGGCCCATAAATCGTTTCGTGGCTTTGACCGGCTGGCAGAGGCGGCACTGCTGGAATATCCCTGGCCGGGGAATATCCGTGAACTGAAGAATGTAATAGGTCGAGCCGTACTCATCTGCCAAGAGCAATGGATTTCCGTTTCAGACCTGAACCTTGAAATCTCCCTTCCTAAAGAAGAAGAAACGCAGTGGACGGAAGAAGAAAAAGAAAAGGCGTTGCTTCTCCAGACCCTTGAAAAGACGGGTGGCAACCGTTCCAAGGCGGCCCGGTTGCTCAATGTCAGCCGGACTACCCTGTATGAGAAACTAAGGAAATACCATATCATCGACTGACCGGAGGATAACCCGAAGCAAATGAGGTTTACAAAAGTGTAAGCCGTCCTAACATTCTTGTCAAGGACGGCTTACACTTTTTATTTACACCCGTTTCTATATGAAATTTGTTTATTGTTGATTGTCAGTATTTTAAAAAGGTATAGAGCTTTAAACGATAGCAGAGGCATTTCATTTGGCTTACTCCGGTATAAACAAATCAAATGTATGCCGTATGAAACCATTTACAGAATGCCGTATATTCAATTATTTATCTCTGGCTTCAAGCCCAAAACAGACAGTTTCCGATGAAGAATTCTCTTCCTCCTATACCGAATATGAACAATACCTTTACGACCTCGCCATCGAATCGGTTTCCGTATCGGAAAGGCTGCGCCATCTGCTTCACAGCAAGGTAGAACTGATTTCCCTAAAGAAGTTATTCACCCGAACAGGACATTTCCACACGGCAGTAGCCGAATTCTATCTGGACAAATGCCTCCTGCTGGTGGAGGCGGAAATAGAGCTGGTCAATTTTGGTGTACAGTACCCCGGAACCATCACGACACCTTCCTCGTTTCTTTCATCGCTCCATTGGAAAGGTTCGCTGGTCAACCTGATGGAACTGATCTCCTCGCTGGATTACAGCGGGCTGATTACGGACGAAAGCGGCAAACGCCTCTCTTTCGCCGGTATCGTTTCCGCTTTTGAGAAACTCTTCAATGTTGCCATTCCCAAACCATATGACCTGCGTGCCGACCTTGCCCGGCGCAAAAAGAACTATTCCGTCCTGCTGCCCAAACTAAAGGAAACCTTTGAAAAGAACATCGCGGCTTGCGGAAACGGGAAGTGAACAGGGGTATTTTTACCCCCTGTCACAAATAGTCATCTCTTGTCATTTGTAGTCACTTTCCGATTTTAGGTTCGTATCAAAATTATCACTTATTTTGCTGCCGGATAAATAAAACCTGAAAAGATATGGCTAAAATCAATAGTACACGCAAACCCGGACGGGCTGACACTTCGAGCAAATGAAGAGGCGGACGGAATCCCAAAGAGGAATCAGAACTTCATTCTTATTATTACGGATTCCGTCTGGACGAACTCCAGAACATCGAGTTTGAGAGGCTCTTTGAGAATTCGGGAGCTAATAATAAATCCCAGTTCATCCTTGCCGCCCTTTTCGACAAACCGATGAAAGTCGTGAAAATAGATAAGGCGGCAACGGACTACTACATCAAGCTGACCAACCTGCAGAGCGAATACCGCCGGATCGGAGTAAACTATAACCAGGCAGTCAAAGCTCTGCATACCGGACTATCCGAAAAGAAGGCTCTTGCCATGCTCTATAAATTGGAGCAACTGACTATTGAACTAATATCTCTCAACCGGGAGATTATCCGTCTCACCCAAGAATTTGAACAATGGTTGCAAAAATAACATCAGGAGCCTCCGTTTACGGGGCATTATACTACAATCAAGAAAAAGTGGACAAGCAGCAGGCACGGCCACTGGCATGAAACCGGATCATGGAACCGGCAGACGGCCATCCGACCATCCAGCACTGCATCCGTTCCTTCGAACCGTATCTGGCGGCTAACCGCCGGACTGAGAAGCCCGTTATCCACATTTCATTAAATCCACACCCGGACGATGTGCTGACCGATGAACAGTTGACCGCTATCGGCCAGGAATACATGGAAAAAATGGGATATGGCAACCAACCCTATATCATCTACCGGCATGAGGATATCGGCAGGCCCCACATCCATATCGTCTCCCTGCGTATTGACGAGCAGGGAAAGAAAATTAAAGATTACAAAGAATGGCAACGCTCGACCGCTGTTTGCCGGGAGCTGGAGAGGAAATACCATCTGTTACCCGCCGAGAAGATGGAGCGACGGGAATCCCTGCCGCTGACTGCCGTCGATTACCGGAAGGGGGATATCAAGCATCAGATAGCCAATGTGGTCAAGCCCGTCATGCAGGGATACAAGTTCCAATCCGTCAAGGAGTTTAAAGCCCTGCTTGGCCTTTTCCATGTAACGGTGGAAGAGGCCCACAAGACGATAAAGGGAAAGACCTATCATGGACTGGTCTATGCGGCTACCGATGAAAAAGGAGAACGGACCGGCGTAGCCATCAAATCCAGCAAGATCGGTAAAAGCGTAGGCTACGAGGCACTCCAAAAGAAATTTGTGAAAAGCAAACAATGAATTGCCCGACATCCCGTACCCGTACAGACGAAGGAAGCTATCGCTACCGCCCTGCAAGGACAGCCCACCCGTCAGGGATTCCTGCAGGAACTTTCTGGAAAAGGCATTGCCGCCATACTCTGGCAGAACGATTCCGGTGTGATCTATGGCGTGACCTACATCGACCATAACTCAAAGACCGTATTCAAGGGCTCGCTTCTGGGCAAAGAATATTCGGCATCGGTTATAAACCGGAAGTACGGCACGATCCCACCGGAAAAGACTGAAGAAGCCCCTGTTATCCATCCGTCCGAACCGGAAATGAAAGAGACGGAGCTGGTGGAAGGACTGCTTGATATATTCTCTTTGGAATCCTATCCGTATCCGGCAGACGACCTGACGCAAAGCCCTTACGGGAAAAAGAAAAAGAGAAAACGCAGAGGTCCGCATCTGGGCTAATAAAATGTATCACCATTAATTATCATACCGCTTATGTCACAAGACGAAACCAGAGGGCTCAATAAGAACCTTGACTTCATGAGGGCCATCAGCATCCTATTTTTAGTGATGAATGTCTATTATTTCTGCTATCCCTATTTTCTTTCCATGAACCTGAACATCGGTGTCGTGGACAAGATACTGCTCAATTTCCAGCGGGATACCGGGCTGTTTTCCCATTCGCTGGTGAGCAAGTCCTTCAGTCTGCTCTTCCTTTTCTTCTCCTGCATGGGAGCGAAAGGACGGAAGGACGTGGAGATGTCATGAAGGAGTATCGGCTGTTACCTTATAGCCGGGATGCTGCTCTTTTTTGGTAGCGAGCTCTTACTGACGGCACGCTTCCCCGTCGCGCTTCTAACCTTATTATATGTAGCTACCGTAGCTGCCGGATATATCAGCCTGCTTACCGCCGGAACCTGGATCAGCCGCCTGTTGAAGAACCAACTCATGGATGACGTCTTTAACGACGAGAACGAGAGCTTCATGCAGGAGCGCAGGTTGATTGCCAATGAATACTCGGTAAACCTGCCCACCCGTTTCCGTTACCAACGAAAGACCTATTCAGGCTGGATAAACGTGATTAATCCCTTCCGAGGTAGAAGAAGAACAAATCGAGCGATTTCTGTTAAACTCATATACTGGCTGAAACTGAATGTAAACAACTTAAAATCAGCTATATGGGCAAAACAAAGGGAAATAACGGAAAACATCCGAAAAGGGATGACTTCGGGATGGTTGGGAACTTCGGTCGGGAACTACCGATTTTGTTTCCCAGAGTTTCCCACAAATCTACGTACCCCAAACGGATTGAACTCAATAATCCTGTCTCTGTTTGGTATGTGCAAATGAACGCAAACCCACCATGAGGTCTAATTAGAAAGTCTAATCTCTTTGTGAGTAATTAAATAGATTTAATAAAAGACTGAAAGTCAACAATTAACAAGGTTTATCCGTCCGAAAATCCTTACCTTTGCCGACGCATTTCAAGGATAGCCGGACTCCTACAAACGCAATACATGTTATAAAAGGAGTACACAATGAAAATCTCAGTTTCACTACATAATGCACCTAAGAAGGGCGAAGACCAGAACCTCCGTCAGGTTATCTTCCGAGTACGAGAGGGCAATAACGATTTGAAGGTACGCACCGACCTCATGGCAGACCCAACGCTTTGGGATGAGTCAGTACCAGGTTACAGACGCACCACCAAGTTGGGCAAAGGTGGAACAAAGGCATTCAATGATAAGTTGCAAGACATCTTCCGACTTATCGAAGCAGACTTCACACCGATGCGTGATGGCAAGTGGCTGAAGGAAACCATCAATGGCTACCTTCACCCAGTTGCAGAACAGCCTAAGCCATTCTCACCTCTGCCTTGCGAGGACAACGAGAAGGACACTTCACTTGAAAACCTTGATAAAGGCACAGTTCCTGATTGGTTCATGAAGTACGTTGAGCATTGTGATGTCAGCCATGGAAGAAAGGCTTGCTACCTTTCCACAATCAAGAAACTACGTCGCTATGAGTTGTTCAAGCGAGAGTTTGAAGGTCAGAAGGACTTCAACCTCTATCCCGACACCTTCACCATAGATGATCTCTACGACTTCTATGAGTATGTCGAGAACGAGTACATCTACTATGATGAGCATTATGACTGGTATCGTCAGTTCCACATTGACAAGAAGCCACCTATCAAGTACACCAACAACTACATGCAGACTGTGAGGTCTCATTTCAGAGCCTTCATGAACTGGATGACCAAGAACGGCTATAGTTCCAACATGGAGTACAAGAAGCTGACAATCAAGCCTGATGTCTATGCTGACCCTATCTATCTCACTCTTGAAGAGCGTGACAAGGTCTATTATACAGACCTTACCAAGCATCCCGGACTCTCTCTTTACCGAGACATGTTCATGTTCCAGTGTCTGGTTGGTTGCCGTGTGTCAGACCTTTATGCCTTCACTACTCGCAACATCACTGAGGACGGCTTCATCGAGTATCTTCCTCAGAAGACTCGTGAGAACGCAGTCGAAAGAGCACCTTCTTCCTTCTGCCGTGTCCCTCTCAATGATAAGGCAAAGGAGATTATCGAGCGCAATATGGACAAGCGCAGTGGTCGCCTTTTCCCATATCGCAACAAGAACATGTATGCTTATGGCATCAAGATGCTGCTACTTCTCTGTGAGATTGACCGCATGGTGACAGCCAGAGACCCAGACACAAAGGAGTTCACACGATACCCATTGTACATGGTTGCTACAAGCCATACGGCAAGAAAGACCTTCATTGCCAACATCTACAAGAAGGTAAAAGACCCTGAATTGATCTGTTCTATGACAGGTCACATGCCAGGTTCCAAATCCTTCTGTCGCTATCGCCACATTGATGACGATTGCAAGTGGGATGCACTTGAAGGTATTGAGTAATCATAATCAACTAACCATCAAAAGACAAGTAAGATGAAAGTTACAGCATTTATCCGTCAGAAGCAGGTTGCCAAGAACAACACTACTGATAAAAGCACCATATTCTTCCGTATTCGTGATGGCAAACTCGACATCAAGGTTGCCAGCGAACTCTCCATCAATGCCAATCACTGGAGTGATGACCGCCAAGGCTACAAGCTTCGTGTGAACACTGTCTCTGATGCAGTCAAGCGAGAACTAGACCGCAAGGTCAGGGAAATCACCGACCTTATCAATGACAAGTATCACAAGGGAGTTGATGGCAAGTGGTTGAAGCACCTCATTCAGTTATATCACCATCCTAACATGATTTATTCTGAGGATGGCATCGATACCCGACTGACCAATCAGATTACAGAGTACTATAACCATCGAAAGGTGGCTAACTGTACCATCTATACCTCGCATACCATCATCAAGAAGATTAAGCACTTCGAGCTTTACATGCAGAATGTCAAGCGTCGCAAAGGCTATGTCATGTATGCTGAAGCCATTACCGAGGAAGACCTTTATCTTTTCAAGGAGTACCTTCTTGACGAGTATATCATCTTCCAAGACCATCCTGAGATCTTTGAAGACCTGAAGGAGTGGCAGAAGCCAAGGGCAGAAATGTCTGAGAATGGTGCATATGACATTCTTCACCGCCTTCGTACTGTCATGAAGTGGGTTGACTTCAACGGCATTCCAACGAAAAAGCCGTTCAGCCGCTTTGAGTTGAAGGCTCCGACCTATGGCACTCCATGGTATCTGACTCTTGAAGAAAGAGACAGAATCTGGAACCTTGATTTGTCTGCCGAAAAAAACCAGTTGAAGTTCCATCGTGACATCTTCATCTTCCAGTGCTGTGTTGGTTGCCGTATGGGTGATATTGGTAGATTCACCAAGGATAACATCGTCAATGGTGCTTTGGAGTACATCCCACATAAGACTGCCGAGAGCTCAGGCAGACTTGTGAGAGTTCCGCTGAACCAGAAGGCTCGTGAAATCCTTGACAGGTACAGTTGGCGCAAGACCACACTACTCCCTTATTTCGAGGATTGGGAGTACAACGATGACATCAAGAAACTCTGTACTATGGCAGATGTGACTCGCATCGTTTCGGTACTCGACCCGAAGACTCGCACCGAGGTGAAGAGACCACTCAATGAGATTGCAAGCAGCCACATGGCTCGACGCACCTTTATCGGCAACATGTACAAGAAGGTCAAGGATCCAGACCTTATTGGCTCGATGTCAGGTCATGTCGAAGGCTCCAAGGCTTTCGCCAGATACCGCACCATCGATGATGACATGAAGCGTGAACTCGTTGACATGATCAACTGACACACCTGCTCTGCCACACTTGCTCTGATGTACTAACGTTCTGTCTGGCAGATGTCCCTATACCGCATCTGCCGACAGGACACATGTCAAACCTTTTAATACTGCAAATCAAAGAAGAAGCATATTCAATGAATACCCCCACCTCCTGACCAACAGTTTGGTCATCAGGTACTGAGAGAATCAACCGCTTTTATCACTGATATACTTACTATGTCACAGAAGCATTTTACTCATGAGGTCTTCCTCACTCATGTGGTGAGTCTTGACCTACTGGATTACCTCTGTCCAGTTCACAAGAAAGAGGTGTTGAGAGTCGATGCTTTCCGCGACCTTCTCAACAAGACCTGCCAGCAGCCTACAGGTGCAATGACCAAGGAGGGTACTCCACTGGTCGTTACCCCTGGTCAACTGGTAACGTCGGTTTCCGAACTCGCACGAGTGTGGGATTGGCACAGGGATAAGGTTCGTGACTTCCTCAATGGACTTGCCGAACGTGATGTTCTCACGATCGACATGCACAAGAAGTTCATGGTTCTTTCATTCCCTTATCTGGCAAATCGTATCTCAGCCTATGCTCCAAAGGCTGATGACAAGGTATCTGCCGAGCCAACACCTTCGCCTGGTGGAGCAAGCGAAGATAAGGGGCAGAAGAAGGAAGGCTCACCTGTCACTCAGAATGTGGCTACTGCAACCGAGGGTGCTTCAACCAAGGAAGCAAAGGCTGGCAGTCTGAATGATGGTGAGAAGCGAGAAGAAGGCAATGTTGGTACTGCCAGACGTGGCGGTTACATGCAGGAAGACCTCTTCTCTGGCGTTGATAACGCTGGCACTCAGCAAGTGCCGGTTAATACTAACCAAAAGAAGGCTGAATAATGGATTTATACTCAATGATTCAGGCTGGTGGTCGCATGAATTTCACGGTCACTGGCGAGGATCTTGTCCAGTTCGCAGAGACCATTATCGAGAAGACTATCGCTATGCGAGATGCCGAATTGGCAATGGCTCCAAAGGATGAGACCTATTTAACGACTGACGAGGTCATTGCGAAATTCCATGTCTGCAAGACCACCTTGTGGACTTGGGAGAAGAATGGCTATCTGATTCCTTCACGCTGGGGAAAGCGTAAGACGTATGCCTTATCGGAACTACATGCGCTCATGAAGAACAAGAAGAAGCGTCTGCCGAATCTTGCTGCTCAGGAGAACAAGTTGGCAGATACGCTTGGAAAGGAGGTGCAGGGCTGACAGGTATCTCTGATGATGGGCATGGTCAGCAGTTGTACGCTGTCATAGCCTATCCTCAGAGCCTTGCAGGAACAACAGAATGGTGATGTCCTTTGGCAGACATACCATGCCTTACCCTTTTCCCTTTTGTCAATGCTGGATTTCTGACCAGTTTCACCTCTTGATCCTCATTCAAGGCACAAGCAGTGAACCAGGCTTTCCGGCATAGACAAACCCAAGGGTGAAGGGATGCCAAAGCGACACATACTATATTATATGTAGTAAGAGTCGCCCAGGCATTGATTCGAGACCATCCTTCTACTCGGACATTACGAAGCAGACAGAGGTCAGCGAGGTGTCTCTGACCACAGTCCGCTATTATGCGTAAAATCCGTTTCTGGAGGCTTTGTCGAGGTCGTAAGACCATGGCTCTGCCGATGGCTCACCACCTGTCCTGCAGCCTGTCTATTCATCTATTGCAAACATCTTCGATGCCTACGGCTATAACCTTGGTTTTACCTACGTTAAGTCTTGTATCTGACACGATCCAGCAGAGCTGAAACGATGTCCGTCAGACGTAACGACCGCTTTGCGGAGAGGGGTTGGGGAGCAAGTGTATGTTTTCTATGCCCAGAAAACAACCATCCCTTCGGTCGGGAGCATCAAGATGCTGGCACATAAATGTGAAGGAGGCTATTATGAATAATACCCAAGCCCCCCAAACCCCTAACTCTTCTCGTAAACATAAGGGAGGTCGTCCACCCTTAGCAGAGGAACAGAAGCGTACCGTATGCAAGAAGGCTTACTTCACTATTGAAGAGGCTAAATGCGTCGAACTCGCTGCTGATGAAAACAGAATGTCTGACTCAGAGTACATGAACCAGATGACTATGAACGGCTATGTCAAGGCTCCTATAGATCCTGACTTCGCCAAGGACTTTAGGGCAGCTGCTAACATGGCTGGAAATCTCAACCAGTTGGCATACCAAGCCAACAAGGCTGGCTTCAGCAGTGTGGCAAAGGATATGCTTGATTTGCGTTCAAGGCTTCATGGTGTACTCGACATAATCTACCGCTGGATATGATGCCCAAGATAAGTAACGGTTCTACCTTCGGGGGAATCGTCAATTATGCAAACGACATCAAGGACAAGGACACAACAATTCTTGCTTCTCGCGGAGTTGATCTTCGGAGCAACTACACCATAGCAAAGTCTTTCAAGATTCAGGCTATGATGAACCAAAGGGTGCAGAATTGTGTCGGACACTTTGCGCTTTCATTTCCTCCAGAAGACGCACATCGTTGCACTGACGGATTCATGCGTAAACTGGCAATGGAGTATATGAAGAAGATGGGCATCACTGATACCCAGTTTGTCATCTTCCGACACCATGACCACGACCATGACCATGTGCATGTTGTCTATAACCGAGTCAACGATTTCGGCAAGACCATATCTGACGGATGTGATGTAGAAAGGGCAATCGCCATTTGTCAGGCGATGACCAGACACTACGGTCTTCATTGGAGCGATGGCAAGATGAAGGTCAACCGTGACCGACTCAAAGGCAAGGCAGTTGTCAAGTATGCCATCTTTGATGCAGCACAGAAAGCATTGCCTGGCAGTCGTACATGGCAGGATTTCATTGATCGTATGAAGGAGCAAGGCATTCAGGTCAAGGTTGCACCTCGTGAAGGTGGCAAAGGCATGGGAGTTGTCTTCACCAAAGGCAATGTCTCAATGAGTGGTTATCAGGTTGACCGACGCAGTTTGACTTTCTACATGTTGAACCAGCAGTTGTACAACATCAACGCTCTGTTGCCTAAAGACCAGTGGTTGCCTGATGAACCGATGATTCATGAGGTCAAGTTTGACGATATGGATTCTGATGTCCGTCTGCCGAAAGTTTCCTTTGGCAAGGAAGACGAGTATGTCGAAGACAGTAGCGTGAATATCTATGATGATAATAACGATTCTGCCTTTTTCGATACCGATGCGGCTGCCGAACTTGCTTCCAACGTGGCTTCTGCAGCTGTCGAACTTGCCGTTGGTCCGACTGTGGTTCCGACATCAGGAGGTGGCGGGGGTGGCAGTTCCAGTGGCTGGGGCGATGACGATGATGATGACGAGAAGAAGAAAAGGAATAGACCTAAGTTCCATCGTTAATACATTTAGAATATGCCGAATAATACTACAAAACCCAAGCTTAAACCTGCAAGGAGGATTACAAAGGAGAAGGTTCAGGAAGTGAAAGACAAGATGGATGATATTTCATCCTCTGTTGTCTCTTCACAAACTGTATCTGCACATCCTGCTGAATCTTCTGAGCAGGTCGAGGATGCTGATGTCATTGTGCCTGTCAGTCAGCCAGATTCTGAATCTGATGATGTGACGGAGAATCCGCCTATCGATGGCGAGTTTACAGACAAAATGCTCAAAGATATTGACGTTCATGACTTCTGTTTCATCTTGGAAACGATGTACAACTATACAGCGGATCACAGAGAAGAAGCGAAGCGCAAGGAACGTGAAGAGAGCAGACGTAAGCAGGAAGAATCAGGTATCGATGTCATCACTCCTGAGAATGCTCTTGTAAAGTGTACTGGTTTCATGAACGACATTCTGACTGGTTATAACCTCTACAAGAAGCATGAAAGTGCTATCGACAAACAGCAGACAAAGTCCAAGGAGATTGCCGATACTCAGAACGAAACCGTCAAACGTCTGGAGACTGTTATCGGCAGGATTGAGGACGTGCAAGGTGTCAAGGCTCCTAAGCGACCTCCATTCCCTTCATGGGCATGTCTGGCTTACTTGTTCTGGCACTGGCCTATGTATGGTTTTGCATTTCTCTGGCAGTCGAAGTACTTCCGCAGATTCTGCTTCCTCACCGCATTCTTTGTGATGGTGTTGGAGTTCTGCATGATTGTACTTCTGTCATACGACAACAAGGATCTGCATCATGACCGTGCCAAGTATGTCACTGTCAGAAACTGGTCACTGGTTGAAGGTGATACGGCTACCATCAACAAGTTTGACTATGTGGATTTTATCTACAGTGATGTCAAATACCGCAAGGACGATATTGACGCACTGCAAGAGACGATTCGCAAGAAGTACGACATCATGATGGAAAAGAAGCAGAAACAGCAGAACCAAAAACGTCGCAAGTGATTTGCTTGCTACTACTCTCTATTAAAATTGGCGCACCATCCGTAGTTGGGTGATGCGCCTTTTTCCATTAATCCTTTGTAGTATTTGACTTACAACACAAAATATTAGGATTATTAATCACGTCTAATATTGTGATGAATCTAATGCCTTGATATTCTTCGTTTCTTCTAAACACATCAGGTGGAAGATTATATGTCAGGAACAAAGTCTCAAACTTATATGTGTCATCTATTTCTTTGTTCAAGAAGGCGAACTTTTTAAGATTACTCTTACACCATTCACTACGTGATTGAACCATACCTAAATCCTCTTTTAGTTGATTCTCTTGTTCAATAACCTTCCACAAGTATCGACATTCCATGTAGTTTTTTAGTTCAATCGCCTTTATTATCTTATGTGAAGTATCAATGATAAGAATATCAATGTCACCCAGATCTTTCTCTGAGCATAAATCTTTTCCCGGCTTTATTGGTACTTCCTGTTTTACGATTACACCTGGCAGACAATTTGACTTAACATATGAACAAACTTCATCGTTAAACACCTTACCTTTCTGACGTTTTATATTACCAAGATAAGATGTCATTTTCTTAGATCGAGCCACAAGTATGCCGGAACTAATACGCTCCAGTAATATCCTACTGCTCATTGATACCGATTTATTGCTAAAATAAATCCGATCTTTATATTTTATCCATGGACGTGTGGAAATCTGAAATTTTCTGTTATATCGGTGTGGCCAAAACTCGCTGTCTTTGAATTTTTGTTGTTCTTTTAACTCATAGAACAATACAAATCGTTGATAGAAATTTGAGACATACGCATCCTCATTGCTCGATACTATTATCTTATTAAAGTCATCTATAGCTAAATTTATCACACCTCCATTCTTTATTCCATAGTCTATAGAACGCTGACATATTGCTATATATTCTTCAAATGTCAATCCGTACTCTTCTGTAAAGGCTTCAAAAAATGCGTTATCCGTTTTTTTAATTCTAAATTCAGGGAACAAGTCCTGTTTAATATTAAGTTCTTTGTTTAGGAAAAAGTTCTCTTTACGTTGATCCTTGAAATTCGACATATAGTTATCAAGCAAATCTGTTGGAAAACAAATACGTCCACTATCAAGAATGCGTAGTTCAGTTCCCTCAGATATTTTGCTCCATAAATCAATATACTGACAGACAGTATTATATTGTTTTGCATAAGCAAACAACATATCTATCTGTTCATTTGATGGTATATTTGACTTTGGAGATTGTATGTTTTTTGAGACAATTCTTTCTATCAAGAAGCAAACAATACCATCAGTTAAAGTATATTGTTCTGCGCTGTGCAGTTGATTCTCATACATTCCACCGATGTAATTCATTACAAGATTTATATTGTAAAATCTTGAATTTACATTAAACTTCCAGAACTGCATCGAATGATGGAGTCTCAACATATATTCAAAAAACAAGTTGGATGCAATGTCTTCTAATATACAATCTATTTTCTCTCCGAGATATTTTTGTATATTTAATGCTGTCTTTCTTGATTCATCTCTTGACAGTAATATTTCACTATGAAAATGTTGTAACAGGTTAGCAATTTCAGACAACACAATATCACAACATCTATCATTTACCTCATAAACATCTCTTATACCATCATCCTCAAGTAACACATCTGGGTAATCTGGTCCTTGCAGTATATGTCCTTCACATTCGGAGAATATAGTTTTTAGCATTTCCGTAAAATGCGGATTGACATATTCGTTGTTTCCTAACATGCAACTAAGGAATGATGATATAATACTGATTTCTATATCTTTATAATTATCAAGATACTTATTCAGTGGTATTTGAAAACGATACAGATTCTTCACGTCACTATACAATAACGTGGGCTCTTTGAGTGTTTCATCTAATTCTACTATTACCGATATTTCACCAGATATGATTGGTTCTTGGAATTTCACTTCAACCACATGCAACCAAATCAATATGCTTTTCACAATTTCAAAGCATATTGTTTCATATTCAGGATTAGGTTTTACGTAAAAGATGATGGTAGAATCTATTAACTTTCCTATTAATTCGTTTTGTGTTGTGATATTTGTTCCTCTATAGATTGGAATAATCTGTGGGAAGTCGGGAAAATGCTGAATCCTCGCACTTACACCCTTAAAAGTTAGTACCTGCTCATCACAAGAACAAGATGACTCAAAACGCAACTGAAGAGCATTACCTATAACAGGAATTAATACATTTGCATAACGGTTCATGTAAAATGTACGTTGATTATTTCTGTAAAATTCCAACAGGTCTATCTCCTGCCCATGTACATGATGCGGTAAAGCACATCTATCCTCGCAATAATACCATAAATCATTCAAGGAAAAGTTTGATAGTTTCAAAACCTTTCTAAAATCATCAAAGTCAAATAGGATAACATTGCTTCTAAAACCGATAGATAAGCCAACTTCGGTTGTATTGTAACAATAAACAATATGGATTTTATAAGCATTATACTTATCGGATAAATACTGTTCCAATCCAGTATTAAACTTGTCAAATTGTAGGATGATTCTTCTGTCTGTAATAATTACAGGTACAAGGAGCTTGTCTTTATCTATTCTCAATAATAGCGACATAGCGGTATCAACACCACCTCTTCCTAAACATGTCCTTTCAACTTCATTACAACAGTGACTTAACTCCAAAGTTAGTTCATCATTATAAATAGAGTCAAAGTTTTCCAGTCTGTCATATAGCACATTTATTGCATAATAATGTGCTGCACTCAATAAAGCAGATGGTTGGATGACAAGTATTTGCCCATTTGACAGTTTATAAAGTGGATTTGTTTCCACAGGACTATATCCTAACATGTCCTCATCAAAAGCTTTCAGCAGCTCATCATTGTGCAAATATAGTAAGTCATTAAACTCTTCTTCTGATATATTATACAGCTTAGCAATATTAATTATGTTCTGATAATCATATATATAAACAGACTCCATGCCCTTAACTTCATTTGTAGAAGGGAAAAACATAGAATCCTCAAGTGGTTCGCCTATTTCGTGATTATTATATCCGATCTGTTCTGCTATATATTCCGAAACATGAAGGAAAAATAAGGAATACTTTAGGGATTCCTCTTCTATCTTGTTATTGAATGCTATCGAGAAGTATCTTGTAAGATTATCCTGTAAATTGCTAAATATGCCAGGAAATACCCTATATGTTTTTCGATTTGAATGTACTGTATCTACAAAAAGGAACTCTTGTGGATCTTCAGACATTTCAAAAGTGTAATTATCTACAATCTGTGCGCCAAAAGAATCATTAACAGGTTTATCACCACGGCAATTCAAAAGTGTCTGTATGGTTAATCTTGATAATCTACTGGCGAAAGAAGATTTTGCTTTATAAAGATGAAGAGCCCCTATATATTTCAATACGGACTCTTTATCATATTCTTGAAGGAACTTAAATTGTTCTAAATCTTTGTTCTGTTCAGTAATCATTAAATCATCTTCTGAATAAGCATCTGAGTATTAGCATAGAAAGGAATGTCAGTTTTTCCAAGGATAGTTGCTGGCAAGGTTGCCATTTCAGCAAGGTTATCCATTGGCACAAGAACATTCTTTGCACCATTCTCAGACAGCATTGATACTCTATCATTGAAGTTCAGGGCGCGTTCAATAGCACCACCAATACTGATATTGCCAATTACACCAAGTCCAGACTTCAGGTTTCTCCCGAAGATCGATGATACGATTCCGGCAAAGACAGCACCACCTATGCCTTTATGTACACTAACTCCCAAGAGAGTTGTAACCTGTACAGTTACATCCACATGAATGAGCGAGTGACCTTGTGAAAGTATTGCTCTTTCATTGGCGCGTATATAGTTATAGGTATTCTTGATGTCTTCCTTTGCTTCGGTTGAAGTGCTTCCTGTAATAGTCAGTTTACCATTGCCAGGCATTGTAATAACTTCAACCTTAACAAGAGAAACCTTGTCACCATCGCTTGTTGCAGTGTAGCAGGTGCCAGGAGCAAGTGGAGCATCCTCAATGAGGTTTGTACCACGTTCTTCAGGAACAGAAACAAAGAACTCTTCCTGAGTTTCCTTATCAATGTACGAGAAGTTTGTGTCCCAGAACTCCATACCTCCGATGCGCTTCAACTGCTCTTTGACACGACGACGCATTTCTATAGCCCAAACGAGGTACTTGCGAACATCCTCCTTAGAGAACTCGCCATCAGGATGCATCAACTTGATAAGACCAGACACGGTTTTGCGAACAGGTTTTGTATCACGCTGCTTCATCTGAGCACCAAGAGTAAAGTACTTGTCAATGGCATCTGTATAGGTCATCTTGCGCTGCGTATGCAGGAACTCGCTGAAGAAGTCAGTGCTGAATCCGAAGTGATTTGTAAAGTTCGAAGGCGCAAACTTCATCACTTCCCATCCTGGAAGGAAGAATCCGATACGATCCAAGAAAGCTGTATCATTGCAAATCTTTTCAGAGAATGGAGAGAACAGATGCGATGTTTGGAGAACTGTTTCAACAGGTTGGTTGATGTTACCATTCAGGATAATTGAAGCATTGGCTGCTTTCTCTCCAGACTTACCGCCACGAGAGAAAGAACCACTTTCCATGTAATCCTTCATCAATGGCACTACTTCTCTGTCTTTGAAAAGTTCATCTGTTGACTCATCAAAACAGATAGCATCCCACTTTCCAACAGCACCAATCTGACCACTGGAGTTGTTTACGAAGAGTGATGCAGCAGTACCCTGACCACCGCTTACGAGCATTGAATATGGCGAAAGCTCCTTGAATACGAACGATTTACCTGATGATCGTGGACCGAGTTCTGCCATATTGAAGTTCGCTTCAACTAATGGAATGAAGCGTGAGAGCAACAACATCTTCATGCGCTCAGTCATGCCTTCAGACTCTGGTTCATAACCACCACTACGAAGCAACACATCGAGCCATTCTTCATTTGAGAACAAAGAACGTGCTCTTGATACTTTGTCATCTTCAAAGTTTGACAACTGTATTGGACGTACCTTGCTGACAACAAAAGGATAAATCTTCTTGCCAATCATCATTGTTGAATCATAGTCAACATCAATGATTGCCCAGATACCGCCCATCATCATCTTCTCATGCTGACTGATAATCTCTTCTGAGATATTAGCATCATGGATGGCAAGGTTTGACATTTCTGCCCAGTACTTATCTTTTGAAGGGTCAAGACGAACAGAAATCTTGTCGATAATCTTGTATGTGCCTCTTTCACGAATCTTTGCTTGCACGAGAGTTGCTTCATCTGGATTTACATAGTGCTCGCGAAGTACACGCTTAACGCTTTCAATTCCCTCTTGTATCTTCTCTTCATCGTCCGTACTACAAGAGTTTGCAAGTAGGTATTCAAGTACGAATACTGGCACGTTCGCACCGCCTTTAACGCTGCGAACTACATCCTTGCGGACAACATATCCCTTGAACTGGTCAAGGAGTTTTGAATCGAGTTCTATCATTTCTTTATTCCCTTTCGTTTAGAATAAGTCATCAATATCTCTTGACGAGGATTTCTTTATTTCACAGCTGTCAATCTGAGCAGCCGTATTCTTGTCGGCTATTACGACTTTGTCAATGCCATTGATTAGCTCATATTCCATGTTTATGGCTTCTCCTGGTTTGATAGAGTAAATCATATTGCCATTCACCAATGTACTCCCGGCATAGAGCATGACCTTTATCTTTCGTTCTTGGGTAAACAGGTCATCTTGGCTACCTTCTGCCAATAGTTTCACTGTAAAGTAGTTACCTGCTACATTCTTTAGTTCTGTCTTGTTGGAAATCATTACTCCAAGAGCGAAGTCACCTTGATCCATAGTCAGCTCATATGCTGGAATAATACATTCCTGTGGAGTGAAACCACCATGAGCATAGCCGTATGCACCACGAGTGACAAAAGGTTTGTCCGTTGGAGCATAGTATTGATAGTTACTGTCAAAGTACTTACCTTCCACCTCAATCAGGTTTGATGGAGGAAGAGGATTCTCTGCCAGTACATATCTTTCTTCTATCTTTTGAATGTGACCATTTGGACGAGGTTCCTTGTCTGCTTCATCGAGGATTCCAGTAATCACAAAACCGTGATCGGTAGTAATTACGACTTTCTCATAGCCAAGTCTGAAAAGCATCTGTATCTTTTCACGGAGTTCTGTTTCATAGTTGTCTATGTCCTTCAATCCGCTAAGTTGCTTCTTTTCGCCTACTTGGTCAATGTCACCATAGTTCAAGACAAGTCGATGTGCTATTGTGCCTTCATTGAGTTTATCCAACTCCATGATTTCAACATCAGAATACGATTCCTTCAATTTATTGAATCTCTCTTGTCTGTTTGTTGTTGGTTCTTCACATCCAAACAAGGCACTCATGCCGTTTTCTGTGACAGAAGGGAGCACAGATAAGGCTGTATTCTTGGTCAATTTCACATTTTTGCCAAGATTTCCATCAACGATGCTTTCTGCAATTTCCAGACGCAAACCATCGCATACAACTACTGCCGTTCTCTTTGTACCTGCCAATGCCTTAGCGACAATGTCCTTCTGAGTAGGTATGTACTTGCATCCAATAGAATACCACTTAGTCAACAGTTCATTATTAAACTGAGTGTAATGTTCCTGAAGAGGGCGCAAGGTTGGTTCATCATTCAGCCAAGCAACATAAATCTTACGCATGGCTGTATCAAGTTTTGCAAAGTTCTGGAGATAGAACTCTGACATCTGGCTGTAGTCGGTTACATTATTCAATCCCTTAATACTGAAGGTACTTAATGTAAGCACGCTATTCAACCACGCAGGTTTGAATAGTTTGGCTTTCTTGCTTGATGTTCTTGCCTTGATAAAAGCGACGATGCTTGTAGCATCTTTCTGTAACTTCAATGCATCGCTAAGCATTTTCATAACCTTACGGTCAAGCTCAGCAAAAGGATGATTCGAATGAACTTTCAAAGGATCAATGTCTGTAGGCAGTGCATAGTTCTCGACGTACCTTCTAAGTACGTCTGCCTTCTCTGTACTATCAGCCCATTGATAATATACATCCAAAAGCAACCCATCAATAGAGTTGTCTATCAATGATTGCAGAAGAACATTGACAACCTCCTGTGCCATTGTTTCGGCAGGTTGTTCTGTTGGAGTCTTACCAATCACACGATACACTTCCGTGCGGAAAACATTCCAGACTGCATCATCCATACGTTGTTTGGTTGATGCCGGAGAGTGCAGAAAATCAAGCAACCAATCTTCAAGTCGCAAAGGTTCTGTGATACCATCGGCAACAGACTGCCACCACTTCAGGGTCTTGCCTTCACTAAGTTTTGCAGCCAAAAGCAATTTGTCACGTGACAATGATGTGTTCTTACCGATGGCGGCAAACAGTTTCTGTCTTATATATGCCTCCATGTCATCCAGGACAAGCAGTCCTGCTGTCTGAACATACTCTTGTAGATAAGTCAGGCTCTCTGCTTTTTTCTTAGCATAGAACACCACTTTATCGTCTTTGTACGTTGACTCTGCAAGATATTTTGCTTCTATCTCGCTCCATTCATCTTTGACAGGTATCTGCTTAATCTCTTGTGGTAGAGTTTTCAGCAGATAGTCACCCTCACCTCTGGCATCGGTTACAACTATGTATCGATGTGAGGCGAGGATATTATGTATGTCTTCTGTAAACCACTTACTTATCATGATAGTTCATTGATTTCAGTTTTACCAATCTGCATTAAGATACTTCTTCAACTGACCTGCGTTCAGAACCTCATAACTGAGCATTTTACGCTTCTGTAACGGTGCGATGTTCTTACCAACACCATCGTCAAGCTTAGGATCGTAACCACTTGCGAGAAGGTCATCGATCTTCTGGCAGAAGGAATTGAGTTCATCGAGCATAGCACGAAGTTCTGTTGCTTCCAAACGTCCTTCTGTCTTGCTTGTGTCAATCGAGTTCAAACGGTCACGGATTGCAGCTTCACGGTTTGCAGCATAAATACTACGGATGCGGAACAAGGTGTCTCTATTCCACTTGTAGATGCTTATGTAAAGCTCAATAGCATGATGATCTCCACTTGTCAGGTGCCAGATGAAAGGAGTCTTAGGCAAGTACATGAATAGATTCAGATGGTCGCTGAGTTGCTGGAAGAAACGCTCCTGAAGGTATTTCTCCAAATCGCAACCGAGCAACTGGCACACTTGATTGAATTGTGCTGCGCTATATCCACGTTCCATAAATTCTCGCTCTATGCGTATATCAAGACGCTCTTCACCCATCTTGTCGCCAAGAGGTATGACACCATCATCATCTTTGGCAAGGACTGAACGGATAACATCTGTCAGCAACTCGAAAGCGAGTACTTGTGTTCGCTGTGGAGGCAGAATATTGGCATTCTTAAACTGATACCATACCTCTATAGGGTTCATGTTATGTTGTATACAGAACTCTTCCCACTCCTTATTATTTGTATATAGTGTCTCAAAGTCTGTAACTTTTGGTAGGTCGTTACGCTCTTCAAGGTTATCAAGTTGCTGCAATACCTCTTCGCTTGCAGGAAACTCAGTATTGCCTTGCAACCATTCCTTGTATGCAGCCTTGGCTTCTGGTGATACTGGGAGGTCGCCAACAGGAATGCCTTCTTTGTCCAGAACCATCTGTTTGTCCTTCTCGCTTAACTCATAAATTTCAAAAACAGTCTTATTGATAATAGACTCATTTAGAAGAATCTGAGTGAGAAGAGCGTTCTCTCGATTGTAGAATGAAACTAATACTGATTTTGAATCACCATTGTTCAATATTGGTGACTTTTCATATTCTACTTCTATAAGAGAATATTTATTTAAATAGCATTTAATGCTACAACAGATGTTGGCAAGCTTCTCTATTAAAGACTCTTCTTTCACGTTTGGCACAACAAATGGAATCCTTTTTAGATCATTTGGTTGTTTATTAACTGTAGGATTAAGACAATCAATAATATATGCCGTTAATGTTGAATTTAAGAATCCAAGATAGTATCCTAAATTATTATATTTGCCATTTGAAAAAACGCAAGATCCAGCTATATCAAACAAACAATCGTCTGAATAATCTCTAAAAGAAATAGAACCACTACCTTTTGAAGAATATGTAATTCCATTTTTGAAATAATAGTCTTGAGCATGCAAGTCTTGTCCTCTTGATTTAAGGAATTCTTGCAGATATGCCCCATTATCTTTCCAGTCGATAGTGAGCCATATATTGCCATGCCATTTGCAATATGGACCACCCTTTGCATATAGAACCCAACGACCTTCTTTATTCTCACTCGTTTTGATATTAGAAATTTCCCAAGGATATCTAAGGAAACGATTATTATTTGAAGTTTGAATACCTGCTCTAATATCAGAAATATCTTCCGTCTTTGTCTGTAAAAATTTCTTTCTAAACTCATCACTTATCCAATAGATGAAAGGATATGATTTAATGCCCTTCAACTTTGATTGAGGAAGAATATACACGCGTTCGTTCGTTTGACCACATAAATAATCAGTGTATGCTTGTGCCAAGGAACCTTTTTTGAACTTTTCTTGCTGATTAGCAGTTATATTGAAATAGACACCCTCAGTTGTTTCTCTATTATCCATATCGAGAGTGTAGAATGTCGCATCAAGAAGAATACCTGGTCCAAAAAGATTTACTCTATCGAGACCATAATCAACCATTACGTTGATGTGTGTCTCATTAAGCATGAACTTGCGAATATCCTCGAAAGTTTTGATGAACATAAATGTGTGAGGATGAATCATACCTACTTTACCTTCATCTCCTGCCAATTCACAACAACGCTTTATGAAGCATGCATATAGATTTATGTTGACTTTGTATGGCTTCTTGTAATTTTCTTCTGTAAATTTCTTAAGTTCAGGACCAAAATCAGCGCTATCTGTATAAGGTGGATTTGCTACAACAACATCATAGTGTTGAGATATTATCTGCAAGAAATCCATTGCTTCGTTAGTCTTAGCAAGGGTATAAGGATTGCTACCTTCTCCACTCCATGCACTAACCTGATTTCGCATTTGGGTTGTAACACTGTTCTTGAAGTCAAAGAGGTTTTCCATCTCAAAATCTTTGAAAAGCGAATGATTAACATCATTTGGCATCAATTCATTGAGGCGTTCCTCGACACGAACAAGGGATCCGAACTTGTACGCCGAACACAAGTCATTCCAGACATCTTCAATAGCCTTGATGTGTTCCTTTGACCAAGAACCAAGAATCTCAAAAGTGTCCTTTATCTTTGCGTACTCTGGCAAGAAGAAGTGAGTACTTACGACATTCGTGTATTCTGGCCAGTGACTGCGATGACCGCCAAGTTCACGAGCCTTGATGAACAAGGCTATCTGAGAAATCTGAGCAGCACGCTCATCCAAGTCCATACCAAAAAGATTGTTTTCGACAATCATCTTAGGAATGTCTCGACGACTATAATCCTTGCCATAGTTCTCCATCTGATCTATGTACAAGTCATAGAACAGGGAGAATGAATAAATCAAGAAGTTGCCAGAACCACAGGCAGGATCCAGCAATCGCATAGAACGCAAATCCTTCGGATGCTTAACTTGTTTAGTTGGAGCATTCGCAATCTTATACTTCTCTTTGATTGAACTCTCTGGGTACATTTCGAGATATGACTTACCCAAAGTATTATCAACAAGGAACTTTACAACCCAAGCAGGAGTATAGACCTGACTCTGGAGTGATACCTTGTTGTATTCTGTCTTTTCACCACTTGCCTTTAATGCCTCTTTCTCAACGGCATTGAAATTTTCATAGAGCCAACCGAGGATGTCATCACCCTTCCATACGTCAGAACCGCAATCTTCATCTTCTTCAACGTTGTTGAACTGCACGATAATCTCATTGAGTTCATCGGCTGTAGGCATCAATGCGTATGGATAATCAGAGCGATAGAGAGGGATATGCTCACCCAGTTTGTCGAACTGGTCATTAAGGAAGTACTTCAAGCCTTCACGTTCGGCATTACGCTCACTTGGATGCTCTTCGAGCCATGCATTGTGCTCAAAAGAACGACCAGCATTCTCCTTTCGACGACGAATAATCTCAGGGAATAATTCCTTTGACTCCATCACCTTGATGGCTGCAATGCGATTGAAGAGAGTAAACACACACTCATTGATTGTAGCCTGACGAGCTTCTGCATAGTCACCCAACTCATTGAGGTGATTCTGCATAATGTCATCAAGTTTCTGGCGACGCTGACGATGGTCACTGTCGCTTAACTGGTCTGCTGGAACTGGTGCATCAGCACGCAGTCCCATACGAGAGAAACGGTTGTCGAACGCTTGCTGAATCAAGCGACGTATATCGAGAACATGATTTATCAGTTTCATTATTCGTCAAATTTAAGAATGTCTGTTGAACCATATTGATTTACCATTGCCAACTGCTGTTTCAGCCATTGCTTGTACTGAGCAACCGAAAGCTGACCAGTAGGCAACTGACTACGAAGCTTGCGCTCTGTTGGCTTTGGTTGTGGTGTAGGTTGTGGCTGTGGATTCGGACCAGGCTGTGGGTTTGGTGTTGGTTGTGGCTTAGGAGCAGGATCAGATGTGTGTATCTCTGTTTCCATAACATCAACTTCTGTTCCTAATGAAGGGAGAAGGTTGATGGCATTGGCAATATCACGCAGCTGGAGTCCCGAACGACGGCAACGAATCTCATAATCAGGAATGTCCACCTTGCTCACAACAAACTTCTTGCAAAGATTAACTTTGTCATCAATCTTTGAGTAAAGGCGAGTATTCCACTCGCGAGGATATTTGTCTGCCTCAGTCTTAACGGCATCTACGCGAGCATGAAGGTCAGTATATCCTTGTGTCATTTCCTCTGCTTGTTGTTCCATATATTTGAAGTAGAGGTCTTTGAGCTTCTGATATTCCTGCTGCATCTGTACGTAGTTGTGAACAGGGTCAGTTTCAAGCATCTGGAAGTAACGTTCGCTAATCTGGTCGTATGCCATCATTGGAATGCCGACAAACTCCATTTCGCTCTTAACGTCGCTGAAATACTCCTTCTGATACTGGATGGTACGGAGATTCTGGGCAATGAAGTTGATGTCTTTCTCAATCTTCTCGATAGCACTACAGAACTCTTCGTTCTCGTTTTCACCGAGAAAGGTGCGAGCTGTACTGAAGTAGTTGAACTCAGTTACTGTATTTGAGTACTGGCGAAGCACATCCTTTGCAACAATGCTTCGACGGAAGATACGTTCACGCTCATCATCATTGCAAATCTGGTTGTTGACCTTGCTGATTTCTGTTATAGCCAGTGTACGGATTGCATCTACCAACTCAAAGTCATTCATGTTGTAACTCAGGTTCTGACCTGTCAACTGCTTGAAGTTGCAATCCTTCAGTGTGTCAACGATGTCTCGTTTCTCATTGTAGGAAAGACTCTTTGTTACAGCCTTGAATGATGCACGCTGGAAGTTGCGAGTGGTCTGGAATGGCTCCTTGGCATCTTCCTGCTGATATGAATGATATTCCTGATTGTTGTACTTGATTATAATCTTGCTTGCACGGAAGAGAGCAGCAAGTGTCGAGAATATCGTACCAAAGGTATAACCAGTAGGTGCAGCAGAAAGATCCTTCTCCAAATCTGCGCCATTCTTATAGGAGGCAGTCTGTGCCATTATCTCTGTGATTACAGGCAACTGATCGCCAATGAACTGACCAGTTGTATCGAAGAACATGAAGTCAGGAATCTGACCAATCGTATTCTGGAGCTGATTTGCATTAGCTTTCAAGAGCTGAAGGGCGATAGAGTCCTTCAATGAGCTGCTAAGACGTTTGGTATAAATGTTACCGTACATCTTCTGTTCATTCTCTTTGATAAGCTGACTGGCATTCTGAGGTTTCAGGATGCTTGCATTATAGAGATAGACAAGGCGACCTTCAGTATATGACTTGATGATTGCTTGTTCTAATTGGCTGGTCTTATCTTCGAGTGTATTTGCTATTTCGTCAACGACCTTCTTTTCTTCTGGAGTGAGGTTTGGTACGTCCTTGATATAGTTGATGCGAAGGATGGCTTCTGCAATCTGCTGAATCTCGCTTGCATAGTCAGGAGAAGGTATGATGCTAATGACATTCTTATCAGACTGTGTATCTTCTTTGACTTTATCCACGTACTCACTAAGTGATGGCTTTACACTAAGGATGTCATGGAAGACAACCTTCATGCCCTGGTCACCGCCAGTGCTGAATGTTTCTCCGCTATCAGACTGAACCGTGAATGATACATTCATGGAGTCAACAGTAAGGTTTTGAGCCTGACGAACAAGCTGCATCTTCTTGACCTCCTTTGTTATTTCTCCCTTTATTCGATAGGTTGCAATGCCATCATAGTTAGCCATCATTTCAAAGATGCGCTGCTGTGTCTCACTGGTAATGCGATATTCATCACCGGAGAGAATCAGGATTTCATCATCAGACAGCTTCTTACATGCCTTCTTAACCTCTTCAAGAACTGTGAAATAGTCATCTGGGCAGTTGACGTAAGCACGGCTGATATTCTCAACTGTTGTCTTGGCACCAGACTCTGTAAGGAAATGGATTGTCTGGAGCATATCATGACCACCAACGAATTTGAGTTTGAGGTCTGTAAGATGTTCGTCTGCCTGATTGTAGCGTACACGAAGTGACTCTGCAACAGCTTCTTCTGCCTGACGGCAAAGCTGAGACGCATTAACATGGGTGTACATGTCACGGTCAGACAGAGCCTCTTTCTTCAATACGTCGAAAGCTGAAATCAGCATACCACGAGTACCGACCTGTGTCTTGACAAGTTTCTGCGTACCGAAAAGGAAGTACTGAAGCATCTTAAACTGATGCTCATAGAATGGATAGTAATCAGCGTATGTCTGAGCATCCGTAGTCTTGTTGAGACCTGTGCCAACTATGTTTGTAATGTCGGAAATCTGACCACTCTTCTTCTTATAGTATGCTTGCAACTGATCGTTTCCTTCTGCTGTTTTAGCAAGGAGTCGCTTGCGAATGATGGTATCAACCTCTTCTGCTGCGATTGGAATACGCTTGCGGAAACGGTCGATAATCTTTGTGAGAAGGCTACGATTGACATTGGTTCCATTGATAACGTCATCAAGTTGGAGCTGAGCAATGGCAATAGTCCAAATCTTGCGACCAAGAGCAGCAATAGCTTCTGCCATGCCTTCAAGGTCAAGGATGTTTATCTTTTGTTGGGCAATAGCCTCACTTACCTCGTCAATCATGAAGACAATGCGAATGTCTTGATTTTGGTCGAGGTAGCGAGTAAGATCTTCCTGTAACTTATTAGCGTCATAATCTTGAATGCGTTGCTTTGCAGCATCGCGCATTTCATCGTAAGCACTTTCTGAACAGAAGCCATCAAGCATAGTGTCTTCAAGGGTATCATACACCTGATCCATGTTCTTGCGACGCTTCAACCATGCTTCACCAAACTTCTGCTGAACCTTATCGCAGAATTGCTGATAACGTCCACTCATGAGAAGGTTGAACTCAACAATGCCTACCCAGTCATCATTGAGGTTGAGTGATTTAAGGAATGCACCCATCATCATGTAGCTGATGCCATGATTACCTGTAGTCTTAGCCGCATCGAACAATACGATATGATTCTTTGTTCGACCCAGTTCATTGATACTGTTCTGGAGAAGGCTTGCATTTGGCAATCCTATCAACTTGTTTGCAAATCTGTCATGGATAGATGTACCCTTGATGGTAGGATTCTTCAACAAGAAACCAATCATCTTTGAGAAGTATGACTTACCAGAGCCATAGAATCCACTCAACCAGAGTCCTGGCTGTGCAGTATTCGAGGTGTAGAAGTCGCAGAAATCTGCAAGGTGTTTTGCAAGGCTTTCTGTCAAGATGAAGCCATCAAGTTCGTCGATGACACTTTGCTCATCTTGCTGATTGAGGTCGATGACACTCTTTATGTCTTCCTCCAAGTGGATGGAGAGTATGTCTTTAATCTTTGTCATGATGATATAAGTGTTAGATGACAACTACACAGCGGTACTTGGAGGCTGGCTGTTTGTCAAGGAAGTATATTGTATCGTTTTTCAAAGTCGCGGGATAGAAGAACACCAATGGCTTTGGGAACTTCATTACGTTTGGATCCTCCATGATATTCTGGTTCGAGAATCCCATTTTGTAAATAACTCCAGTATGAACCAACACAGGTGAGACACCCTTTGATGACACTTCCACAACACGCTTCATTAGATGTGAGTAGAATGTGCCTTCTGAATAGTTCTGGCTAACAAAGACTTCGGTACCCATATTCTTGAATTGTCTCTTGAATTTGTCAAGTCCTTTGGAATCGACAAACTCTGTGAACAACTCACGAAGGTCTATGAACTCATAGCCATCTGTATAGCGTTTCTTAGCTTCTTCAATGTACTTTTCTTCATCCTCTGGAGGATAAACAAAGAGAATGCTTCGACCACCGTTTGCCTCAGATGACAAACGAGCAAGGTCACGGCTTAGTGCAGCAGTGAGATCTCCGAAAAGTCGGTTGTGGTCTTGTATATAATTGGATGCCATGTTCTTGGTTATTTTATGTCTATTGATATTTCACTTCCCACCTGAGCAATGTCCCAGTATTGAATGTTCTCAATCTTCTTCAATCTTGCAATGATGCTTTGCTCTTCATTGAACGCAAATATCATATAAGGGTTGTGAAGTGTTTTGTCCCCTGGTACAACCTGCTGAACAAATCTAATGAAATAGACAAACAGGTTTGATGTGATGACAGGATGGACGATAGTCTTTTTTATTGCACCATCTGCCAATCCTATCTTTTTGAGAATGGTCAGATACTTGCTTCCCGAAATCTTCAATGTGTCTTCGCTCCATTGAAGTTCTCCTGGTTCTGTTTCTTTGATGTGACGAAGGAAACTTGTAATTTCTTCTGCAAGGATGGTGACACGACCAGAATACACAGCCTTCATAAACACTTCTGCCGATATTCGTGAGAAGAGTTTATTTGAGTAGGTAAGCTGCCAGAACAGCACAATAAGACGTTCTTGGATAGAGAACTCCTTATTGCCGATTGCATCAAAGAACATCTTCTTGTGCTCGTCATTCTCAAATCTTAAAATACAAGATTCAATAGCAGCAACAAATCTCTTGAAAGACTTTTCTGATCGAAACTCAAAGGCACCAGTACTTCCATTAGTGACACCATAGGTATCGCTAATGTAGTCGAGCATCACGTTGTAGTCAGGTATGCTACCCATGATATTTACTCCTGAATCATATTTCTGTGCCATTATTCGAGTTCTTTGTTTACGATTGATATAGCCTTTTTAGTGACTTCTGCTGGCATACCTGTTGCGACCTCACATACTTTATCAGCCAGCCAAAGGGCATGTAGTTCTTCGATGTCGATCTGATAGAACTCAGCCAACTTTTGGAGTTGTTCCGGCTTGATGTTTCGTTCGCCTTTCTCGATACGACTGTACATTGGAGGTTCGACTCCAATTACAGATGCTACGTCCTTGGACTGCAAGCGTCGTTCTGCACGTAGTAAGTATAATTTATCAGCTAACTTTGTTGTCTTCTCAGCCATATACCTTATTAATATAAATATTTAGGCGCAAATATAATAATAATTTTCCAGATTTAGGCAATTTCTTGCCATTATTTTATAAATTTATTGCTTTTTGATGAAAATTTTCATAAAAACGCAGAGATTTAGAGTCAATTTATAGCAATAATTGCTTTTTACGACCTCATACAGGACTCCCTAAATCAGGGACTCCAGAACTCTGTTTTGGGATGGAATCATGATAGGACGGTACAAGTTGGGAACATTCTTTTCTTACCATTCAAAACATCATTTGATTTTCAGCATATTGGCATCTTGCCCAAGTACCGCTAAAAATGGCACATGGGTAAGAAATGAAGTAAGGGATAGGGTAATTTCAAACTACCTTATCCCATCTTGTTGTCAGAGCCAGGCTTGATGGCAATCTCAATAACGAATCGTTATCGACTTTTGGAACAGCATGGAGTTTCTTGTAACCCCCGTCCAATTTGGCCCCCCTTCTGTTTTGAAGCTGACTCGATATGATGTGATAACAGGAGTGAGGTCATCAACATCCATTCAATTTTTCCTTTCCCTTTTGTCAAAGATGCATGATCCATCTGTCACTTTGGGCAGATAGTGAAGAAAATGCCACATTGAAAGCAGATTCTTGGGAAACTTTTCTTTTATTTGGGGAAAAATGTGTACCTTTGCATTCAGTTAGATGTGAGTTCTAACACTTTCACTTGATTTAATTTTGCCCACAAAACCAGAACCAAATTTAGGGCATCATTTTTAGTTCTTTGAATACGCGTTTTTGAACGCTAACTACCTCCAACGGACGTTAAAAAACTAAATTCCGTTAACGTCAAAATATCGGGAACACGTTGGGAACATCAGCAATTTTTCTCATTTACGTTTAGCTGATTATCAACACGTTAAATAGTACCCAAGTCCCACTTTCCGCGCCTCATTGATATTAGGCACGCCGGGATCAGGAAAGAGTTATGCCATCATCAATAACTATATCCGCCAGCAGATAGAGAAAGGATTCGCCGCCTATATCTATGATTTTAAGTATCCGGATTTAAGCATAATTGCTTATAACCAGCTGCTTAAAAACAAGGATAAGTATGCCAAGCCGGTCGGATTTTATGTGATTAATTTCGATGATCCCAGATACAGCCACCGGTGCAATCCCCTCAATCCTTCGTTTCTATCCGATATCGCGGATGCATACGAATCAGCGTATGTAATCATGTTAAATTTGAACAAGAGTTGGATTCAAAAGCAGGGAGATTTCTTTGTAGAAAGCCCGATTGTGCTATTTGCGGCGGTGATCTGGTATCTTAAAATCTATGAAAACGGGAAATTCTGCACCTTCCCACATGCCATAGAGCTATTGAATAAACCGTATTCCGACCTGTTCACCATACTGACCTCTTACCGGGAGCTGGAGAATTACCTGTCACCTTTTATGGATGCATGGAAAGGTGGTGCGATGGAGCAGCTCCAAGGGCAGATAGCTTCCGCCAAAATTCCGCTATCAAGGCTGATCTCACCTGCCTTATATTGGATTATGACCGGAGATGACTTCACGCTGGATATCAATAATCCGGAGGAACCCAAAGTTTTGTGCGTCGGCAATAACCCTGACAGACAGAATATTTACTCATGTGCGTTAGGATTGTATAATGCCCGTATCGTTAAAATGGTCAACCGAAAAGGCAGGCTCAAATGCTCTATTCTAGTGGATGAGGTTCCCACACTTTACTTTAAAGGACTTGACACCCTGATCGCTACCGCCCGTAGCAACAAAGTGGCAGTATGTCTGGGAGCACAGGATTTCAGCCAGTTAATACGTGACTACGGTGATAAGGAGGCGCGGGTGATCCAGAACACAATTGGAAATATCTTTTCCGGGCAAGTGGTCGGAGAAACAGCGAAAAACCTTTCTGAAAGGTTTGGGAAAGTGCTCCAACAGCGCAAATCCATTAATATGACCCGTGAAGACACCTCAACCAATATCAGTACCCAGCTCGACTCGCTGATACCTGCCTCCAAAATCTCCAACCTCTCGCAAGGAGAGTTTGTCGGCAGTGTCTGCGACAACTTCGGGGAGAAGATAGAACAGAAGATATTCCATTGCGAGATCGTGGTGGACAATGAACGGGTAGCCGCCGAAACAAAAGCCTACAAGCCTATCCCCGTCATAACCGACTTTACCGGTGCGGATGGTAAGGACCACATGCAAGAGGAAATCGAAAGGAACTACTATCAAATCAAGGAAGACGTGACGCAAATCATCGAAAAAGAGCTGCTTCGCATCCAAAATGATCCCAACTTGAAACACCTGCTGGAAACGGCAGACGATGAATAATCCCTATTTAATTTATTAATCATTTAAATGTTGTAAACATGGAAAAAAAGAAAAGTTCTCCGGCCAACCTGCCGGGAAAACCCTGCTTCCCCTGGGTGGGAGGTAAAAGAAGACTGCTTCCCGTACTTATCGAATCCCTTCCGAAAGACTTCGGACAGATGGATACCTATGTAGAACCGTTTGTCGGTGGCGGCGCCCTCTTCTTCTGAATAAGACAAGCCTATCCGGAAATCCGTTGCGTCATCAACGACTCCAACGAGGCTCTGATCAATGTCTACCGCGTCATCAAGGAATCCCCGGAGCAGCTTATTAAAGTGCTTGCCCGGATACAGGACGAATACATCGCGCTGGAGGAACATACCCGAAGAAGGGTCTACTTCATGGAGAAACGTACCTACTACAATGAAGGAAACCCGAATAACATCACCCGTGCCGCCCTGTTTATCTTCTTCATGCGTACCTGTTATAACGGCATCTACTCCGTGAACCATAGCGGAAAGCTGTCCGTCACTTTTGGTGCCGGGGGACGGGTAAAACTGTTGGAAGAGGAACTGATCCGCTTTAACCACAAGCTGCTGCAAGATGTTGTGATTCTGGACGGTGACTACCGGCAGACCGCAGAATACACCGGAGCCAACTCCCTATTTTATTTTGACCCGCCTTATAAGCCGGTCAATGAGGGTAACTCCTGCACCTCCTACATGCCACAGGACTTCGGAGATGAAGAGCAGATCAACCTGGCAAATTTCTGCAAGGGAATAGGTGAAACCGGTGCCAAATGAATGCTTTCCAACTCCGATCCCCGGCAAAAGAACCCTGAGAACACCTTCTTCGACGACCTCTATGCCGGTTTCCATATCCAGCGAATCAGCATCTTCCGTTCCATCTGTTCCATAGCCGAGAAAAGAGAAGCGGTCAATGAATTGCTGATCAGAAATTATTAAGAATAAATATCCGGTGGTAGCCGGGTAGCAATAAAAAGAGAGCCAAATTCCCTCCAGCAGGGATTTGACTCTCTTTTTTATTGCCTGCCTTTCATGCATCAGACAAGGACCAGTATTTTATAATTTTCAACCGGACTGTTTCTTTGCAGGCTTTTCAATCAGCTTCGGGGCTGTTTCGTGCTGATGATCCGTCTTGTTCTCCTGCGCCATCTTCCTGCCCAACAGGTAATCGTTCAAATCGTTATACTCCCGGTAGCAGTCGGACTTGTCCCTGACCGGGCATCCGGCTTGCGCCATCTGCTGAAAAGCCTGCCTTCCGGCGGAATCGTTATCCAGTAGGCAGAGGGCACTCTTATACTCTTTCAAGACAGGGATAGCCTTGCCTACATTGCTGACCGAATTTAAAACGATATAGTCCGGACCGTTTCCTTTAGGCTGTCCGTTACCGGGATGCGTAGCCTTGAGCGTGAGGTATGAGAGATAATCCATAAAGCCTTCAACCACTATGCAACGGTCGCTGCCATTTTTGATATGGGTAATCTCTTTGGGCGATATGCTGCCTTTTAGGTATTTGTTACGGATCTCGTACCCGCCGCTCCGGTTGGCAAAGCCTACGGCAAAATACCATTTTCCCTTGTTCTGAAAATGCACTTCCTTGCATGCTTCCCTTGCGATTTCAGGCAAGATGCCTCTTTCTTTGAGATATCCCAGCAAGACCGGGTTCGTCAGCGGATCAATGCGTACCTGCCGGTAGCCGGTAGCCTGCGGTTCCGCCTGCCGGGGAGAGGCTGCTACCGGACGGAAAGCAGCCGGAAAATGTCCCTCTATCGTTTTAAGCGCATAAGAGATATCCTTCGTCTTTTGAAGCTCCATCGCCAGGGTGATGATGTCCCCTCCCTGTCCGATGCCGAAATCGTATCATAGGTTGCGGGATGCGCTCACCTTGAAAGAAGGTGTCTTCTCCTCACGGAAAGGGGAACAATACCAGATACTGTCCCCTTGTTGTTTTACCGGGTTGAACCCCATACGCCGGAGATAATCCTCCAACTGAATGCTCTTGGCTTCTTCAATGTTCATTGTGTAACGGATTAAATTAATGACTCTTTTTAGAACGGGAATCCTTTAGTATCACCCACTGCAACGGATTCTGCGGCTTCCCGTTTTTTCTCAGTTCAAAATGCAGATGGTTGCCGGTCGCTATGCCGGTATGACCGACATTGCCGATATGCCGACCTATGCGTACATCGCTCCCTTTCCTCACATGCAATTTGCTCAAGTGTGCATACAACGTGGAAAAGCCGCCCGCGTGCCGGATTTCGATGTACCAGCCGTAACTGCTGCTATACCTGGCTTCAACGACTTTCCCGCTTCCTGAAGCATAGACCGGCGTGCCATAGGGTGCGGCAAGATCCACTCCGGCATGGAGTATCCTTTTCTTTTTCACCGGATGCATCCTTATACCGAAACCGGAAGAAACGGCATACCTCCTCCGACTTTCATTCAATGGATACAGAATAGGATAATCGGCCAGTACGGTAACCGGCAACCGGCTGTCTCATATGAAAGACTTTCACTGCCGGGCAGAGTGGATACGGTAGATGACAGCACTGAGTCCGGCTTTATATCCCTTTGACGGGGACTGTGCAAAAGCCGGACATGACAATAAGTGACAGAACATGACAATTAATGACAACTTCCTCATAATCAAACTATTTAATGACAAAGATAGTAATTTTACCCTCGTAAATGATTCATTAATCTTTAAAATTAACGTATATGAACGATGTGAATTTAGCTCCTGAAAACAAGGAAGCAACCCCGGAACACGGGTATTTGATGGCGTATGACAAGAAAGAGCAGAAAGCCAAAGGTGTAAAAGGAATCGCAGCGAACGGAGAGCTGGAAACGCTCGAAGCTAACGAGGCGAACAGGGACCAGTTTATCAAAGTGGACCAACGTGGAAACTTCTTCACCAACTTCGGGAAGAATTTTCTCTACCAGTACAATAATCCCGGTCGTTACTCCCTCTACAACATGCCGAAGGAAACGCTCGTAGAGCAGGCCAAAGAAAAGATCGAAGCGGCGCAGGAACCACAGAACGAAGCAGTCAGAAGGGAACTGGCTTCGACCAGGGTGTATAATAACCATCGCTTCAACGAGCGGGAAGTGAATTGGGAACAGGCCGCCAAATACGGCATTACCCCGGACGGACTGAAGAACGCAAAGGACAGCCTCGAAAGAATGTTGCAGGGAAAGACTTCCGCTATCGCTTTCCGTGTGGCAAAAAATTCCGAGCTGGGGCGTGAAAACGGGGATGCCAAACTCTCCCTGTTCCGCGACGAGAACGGAGCTGTCAAGTTCGACATCCACTACATCCGTCAGGCTCCCAAGATCGGGGAAGACTACAGGGGACATGTCCTGACGGAAGAAGACCTCAAGGCCCTGAACCAGACCGGCAATCTCGGCAAGGCGGTGGATGTAGTCATTGACTACCGTACCAAAGAAACCAAATCCTGCTACCTTTCCAAAGACCCGGTGACCAATGAATTGTTCCATATGCCCGTAGAGCAGGCACGCATTCCGCGTAAGGTGAAAGATTATACGCTTTCTCCGAAAGAATACGATGCTGTCGTGCGCGGTGAGGAAGTACCGATCCGTTTCAAGTCTGATAATGGAAAATTTTATGCCACCTCCATCCAGATGAGTGCCGCCGAGCGAGGGGTGGAATTCCTCTGGGAAAGAAGCACCAAGAAGTTGGAAGAGGCACAGAAACAAGGTCAGGAACAAGACGGAAGCCAGCAGCAGCCCCATGCACCGGTACAAGTAGCCGGAAAACCCCGGAAAAAAGAGGAAGCCTCACAGCAAGCGGAAAAGAAACCGCGTACCCGTAAACCGTCCATCACACCTAAAATGTAAGAAAAATGGCAACCTATATTTCTGATGATCCCAAACTATTGGACGAGCTTTTCAGGAAAGACGGTGAAGGCCAGCTCCTTGTCGGTTATGAAACCGGCAAGGAGAAACCCCATGCAGAATCCTCCTATATGCTTTATCCTGCCAATCCCGACAGGCAAGACCCTGTCTATACGTTTATGGCCTTGTTCAGCCAACAATCGATAAAAGCCAAATACTCCGCCTTCGTACCGAATACCCGTCTGGAAATCTATTCATTCCCGAAGATGACGGATGTACCGGCTATCTCCGGAGATATTTCCAAAAAGGAATATATCAATCAGGTATTACTACCCTATATCCGGGAAAAGGGACTGGCTCCTCTAATAAGTACCAATCTGAGAAATGTCCTGTTTGCGCAGTCACGCAGCGATATCCTCATGATATCGGGAGAACTTCCGAAACTGACCACACAGCAGTTGGACGAGCTGGTCCATTTTCATCAGAAGCAGGATGAGCTGGCTGCCAGGTATGATTATAATCCGGTTTACAAATTACCGCTGCATGCTGTGGAAACGTCCAAAGGAATCTTGTTTTTCAGTGATACCAAAATGGGACGGGAGGGATTGAAGAGCTTTTACCAACAGTTATCCGGCAATTATTTCTGGGTTCATGGCGAACCCGGTCCTGTCAGGCAATACAACGTCAACTGCCTGTCCGACGATATCTGTCCTTTGGTGGATGCCTGCTACCGGAAGAATCCCCAAAGCGGAAAAGGGGAATATGATTTTGATAATGCTGTATTCTCAAAAGAGGCTTTCCGTGACAGGAAACAGTGGAAACTGGCGTTTGAAACGGACATGGAGCCGAGCGCTTCTGAATTTCTCCGCCTGAATGAATTTGCCGGATGTCCTGCGAGCCGTAACAATGCGGATATCAGCAAACTGTTGTATCTGATGGAGAACGGATTCAAGCGGGATATAATAAATGATCCCGATTTCGGATACCGGAATGTCTTTCAGGAGTATGTCACCCGGATAGACGACTGTATCAACGGACAGTCCTCGGGGCCAGATTTGTCAGATGTGCTGGATGACATGCGTTGGAAAGCGAAGAATATCCTTCTGACGGATTTCGATGTCCGTGGACACCGTACATTGGAAAGGACACTGAATGACAGGAGCGTCCCGTTTCTCATCAATGGAACCGATGCCGGCGAAGCCATGAGGCAAGCCTTGCTGGAAGGAAAGTGGATCTACTGTCCCCAAATATCCAAGTCAATGCCAGATTTACATTTCCTCCATGCCGAAAAGACATGCAACCGGGTAATGGCATATACCAAATCTCCCGTAAACAAGACCGTGTATCAGGAGAAAAACGGCAAAATCATTCCATATGTACCGGCTTTGAAAAAGGTATCGAAAACGAAAAGGAACAATTCCCTCAAAATGTAATGATATGAAGCAACCTGAACAATCCTATACAGCCATAGAGACAGCCCATGGCTTTGTGTTCTTTACTGATACGACGGAAGGACAGAAAAACAGGCAGGACTTTCTGCAATTTATGGCAGACCATTACTTCGATCCCCATTTCAATCTTGGTCCGGTAAATGTTTACCGGGCAGAAGGAGTCCTAAAGGATGGATCCTATGTCAATCCGGGTGAAGGCCTGTACCCGGAATATGCTTACCTGCAGATGGATAAGACACCGGAAATGGAGCTGGTCTACCGGAATGAGATGAAGCCGACCTGGGAGGATTTCGGTAGTTTCTGCCACAATATGCATTGTACCAGCAGCCATCGCAACCGTAATATCGCTGATATTTTGGAGGAAATAGAAAGCAAGGACCGTAAATTACTGGAGCTTTCCAAACAAGGTACAGCATCGGATATCCGGCAGCAGATAGAAGAAACCGGCCAGGATAAAGCCTTGCTGGACAAACTCCTCAAGCAGTATTACGATGTGCGTGGACACCGGACTGTTGGGAACATCCTCCGCGACCCGATGGAATGTGTCACCGTAGACGGTGTCCGGCTCTTTACCCCTCACCGGCAAGTATTGGCGGCAGGGCACGGACTCTTCCTGCCGGGAGAGGCAAAAAGCAACCCGTCCCATGCCTATGCATGGATAAACGGGGATTTCACCCGGATCGTATTTTCTAAGGATCCTCCTGCGAACAAACAGGTGTTCAAAGTGAAAACAGTCATCGAAAAGGCTTTGAATAAAAAGCAGGACGTGAAAAAGAAAAGAAATACCCACCCTAAATTGTAGAAATATGGACAAGAGAAACCAAATGGAAAATCCTTTTTTCGATCCCGACAAGCCGGGAAGTATTTTTGTCGGTATGGACCGTTACCATCAGTACTCTCCCCACCAGCCCCGAAATGCCCTCACATTCATTCAGAAAGGAGATGCGGACAGCCTGTTCCGCAAATTCCTGATTGACAATATCAAGGAAGCGGAGTGCTGCCCCTATATTCCGGATACGGAACTGCTCCGGTTTGACCTGGCGAACATGAGGCAGGTTCCACCGGTAGATACCCATACCCCTTTCGAGGAATATATCAGCAAGGAACTGCTGCCGTATTTTCAAGAACACTGCATTCCCCCTGCCAAACGCATTTCCCTGCGTGATGCGGTCTATACCTATAAATACAAGAATGAACCGGACGGCGGCATATTGAAGAAGTATCTCATGCAGGAACCCGCATACTTGGAGTTTCGATTACAGCAACAGGAAAAAAGGACATTGTACCGGTGCCAGCCGCGGTACACATTCCCCTTAAAAGTGGTGGAGAATGACTTCGGATACCTTATCTTTTCCGGTAACGAGATCGGCAGGAACGGATTCAGGGAGTGCATCCGGTACATCACGGACCATTACTTCGACCCGCACTACGATACCGGCCATCTGGCCGTCTACGACAGTACGTTCATGGACAAGAACCTGGTTCCTCTCATAGATGCCGCTTACAAGCCGTGCAAACCGATGGAACTGGATTATTCCTTCGATTTTTATCCGGCATCCTATATCGGTCTTGACGAACTGCCCAAAGAATTCATCGACAGTTTAAAACCGGTATGCTACCATTCGATGGAAGCGACAGCCGGGGATTTTATAAAATTCGCCACCGACTGGCATTTCAATAAGGATACGCAGGTTTCCATCAGCCGGGAGAACCATGACATTTACCGGCTGCTGACCGTCATGCGTAACGGTTATATGAATATTCATGAACAACCGTTTACCTATTTCAATGAACTGCTGCCGTATGCCAAGGAATTTGAAAAAGTCACGCAGGTTAAATCTGCCGGCGAATTCGATACGGGAAAGTTCAAGCGGTTGTCTACGGAAATCCGGAAGGCTGCCGATGGAATTTTGAAAAGGGATTTCGATGTGAGAGGGCACCGTTCCCTTGAGAATATGTTGAATGACTCCACCGTTACCTTCACCGTCGGAAGCCGAAAACTGAATGAAGTTCAAAAGACGGCACTGGCTTCGGGATACGCACTGTATCTCCCGGAAAACAACAAGGAGGCGACAAGGCATCTCCTTTTTTGCAAGGCCGACTTTGAGCAGGGCAGAATTGAGGGTTCCTCCAAGCCCTTCGGCGTCAGGACATACGTGATAAAGGACGGACTGCTCTGTCCGCTGCCGGAAGAGAAGAATACCGTTAAAAAGACTGAGAATAAGAACAGACATAACAATAACCGTTTAAAATAAAGCGATATGATACCTAAAAGTCAGATGTACCTCGGAGCGCGGATTGTAGAGAACGATCCGGAAGAGGAAACTCCCGTTGTTCCCTATAAAGGAACAGTAACAGCCATTGAAGAAACCGGAAAAGGGGAACTGGATTACTTTGTCTATATCCGGCTGGATGATGAGTCCATGAAACAAAAAAGAATCTCCCTTTGCTGCCCGGACAAGATCATGACCTGTTTTCCATGGACTATAGACCTGGAAGAAAAACAGAAAATGGAGCAGAAAATGAAGAATAAAAAAGTTCCCGACCCGTCGAAACGGCATAGACTATCTTAATCAACCATTCATCTAAACCATAAAATAATATGAGTACATACATTGGTTTCAATTTGAACAGCAACAGGCAGATTGAACATTTCCAGACCATAGAGAATCGTTATGGCATCAATTCAGATGGCGGCAAATTTCTTTTCGGGCAGGCAGAACTGGCCTTGAAAGGCTCCTACATTCCTAAGGAAGAAGTCTATTTAATACCATATCAGGGTGCTGTACAACCGGGGAACATTGAAAGGTTCATCAAGGACATGACCCATAACGGAGGACTGTCTTGTGCAACTCATTTCCCATTGCGGGATATCGCCTTCGTTTACGAGAATACATCTCCTTATGGCATCCATAATGTGGATAGCATCCAGAGAATGCTTCAAAAGGCCAAAGACAATCCCCTGCTGAAAAAACAACTGAACGCTTACCGCGCATTCCATCAAGAAAAGGAAAAAGATATCTACAACAGGGTGATTACTGCAATAAATACGAACCAGGGAGTCCTGATGTTCAATGATACCGGCAGGGGGATACAGTGTGCGCAGAAATACCTGCAGCATATTGGCGATAATTTCTTCTCGCCGGTTTACAGGGATGCGGATAAACTGCAAATATATTATTTCAGCACTTCCAATATCAATCTGATCAAAGAGGCGTCAAAGTGTTCGAACATGTTTGAACATGGCTTAAAAAAGATATACCTTCCCCAAAAGGCTCATTTCCTGGATTCAAATATGATAGCCAACTATACCCCGGCGGTAGAATGCAGCATGGCTCCCTCTTTGGAATGTTATAACCAACTGGCCGAAAAGTTGAATCTGGGCAAGAGCCAGAAGAATTATAACATAGGCGTACTCGACCGGATCTGCAAGACCGGGCAAATCGGGAATTTGGAAAAAGACAGCCGGTTCAACCATCAAAACAGCTTTGTCTCCCTGGATGAACGGATCAGGCTGTCTTATGTGGGGAAGCAGGATGGCACACTGCTGAAAAATGCACTTGAACGGACCATCAAGGATACGGCAAAGAGAATCCTACAGACGGACTATGCGGTACGGGGCTATGAACCGCCCAAACAGGAAAAGAAAAAGAGTAGAAGTATCACCATGTAACTATTTTAAATTTCAATCGTATGCAAAAGCAAGAGATTTCAAACATTATGATTTTCTTTGTTACCCAGGACTTGGAAGGGCAACCCCGACAACTGGAGATGCACCTGATGCCGGAGAAAGAAGTATCGATGATGAATCAACGATTCACCGAATACCTCCAGCGGCAAAGGGAAATGTACAAGCCGTCCCTTGTCCAAAGCCACTTGCCGGATCTTTATCTGTGCCGCTACCAGTTTCCGGCAGGAGTAAGCTACCCGGATATCCGGCTCTTTGACAAGGATAACAGCTTGGTACAAAAATTCATCACCCGGAACGGAGGAAGCATGCAGGGCAATGTCTCATTGCGCAGACTGGAATACCTGCATTCTCACGATGAAGAAAAAAGCCTGCCCATGCTGGTAGCCAGCGGACTTGCCGACCACCTGCTTGTACAGCCGGAAGCCAAACGGTTCGCGCTGGCACAGGATACTCTCCACGACGATCCGTCGGAAACCCTGACCGCCGTGGAAACCGCCAAAGGAGTGCTTCTGTTCGAATATTCCGGCTTTGGAAAGACATGCTGCCATGCCTATATGCAACATCTGGCCGACCGTTTCTTCATTACGGACGAAGAGAAACCGGAGTTTGTCAACCTGTACAAGCTGACCCGTCCGGACGCAGAAGTGGTAAAGGCATTCCAAGCATCTCCCAATGCCTTCTCCTTATATACAAACTCTTTTCTGCCGGAGAAAGCACAATATCTGGATGCGACTATCCTGCGGAATGCCCGGCTGGACAGGAGCCACCGCATAGAACCGACATTCGATGCCTATGACAAGTTTGCTTCCTCCTATAACGTGCTCCCCAGTATTGCCAATGCCCAGATACTCCGGTTACTATCCTTACAGGAAACCGCAGGAATCTATGGGATAGACTATACAACCAGAAGGATTCCGTTCATACACAAGAATTCTTTCAACTCCCAGTTCAATGCGCTGCAGAATATTCCGGCTGAAAATAAAGGCGGACAGGAGAAGGTCAAATCACAGATCCGGGATCAGGCGGCCTATATCCTGAAACGTGATTACGGGCTTATCCCGGAGAGCCTGCAAAACAAAGAGATAGACCCCATCATTTCCCTCCAGACTCCCAAAGGAGCCGTCTACCTGCCCGCCACGGATGAAGGAGCCATCTATAAACAGTGTTACCTGCAATATCTGGCTGACCGTTTCTTCACTCCGGAAGTACAGGCTCTGGGACGAATCAGAGAATTCTATATTTCCTGCCCGAACCATAGCACGGAGCATTACATGCAGAAGCATCTGGACCTTTTCCGGTCCAATCCTTTCTACGGGCAGCTGGCGAAAATGCCATTGTATCCGATAGAGCAATCCGAGCTGTTGAAGAAAGGCGGCTATCCCATAGAGCCGACATACCATGCATTCAAACAGTTTACGGAAGATTACCGGCTTTCGGTAACGCCGGAGAATGCCGAGATATTCACCCTGCTCTTTATACGGGAATACGGATTACCGGCTGATTTCAATACTAATGAAAGCTATAAGGAGTTCACCCACAAAGGAAATTTTAAACCGCTGGATCAAGAAATGTCCGAACTGCAATCCAAAAAGGGATATAGTGAAAAGGCATTCTACAATATTCAAAACAGGCAGCAGCAACTCGCGGACAAGATACTTGGCCTGAGATACAGACTGACCTGTCCTCCGTTGCAACTGACCGGACCGGCGGCTTCGGAAAAGAGAAAGACGGCTTCCCGTCAGAACAAGTCACATAATCCCCGCATCTAAAACTGATTATCATGCCTGCATGGATGGAAAAAATAAAAGATACATTCACCGCTAAAGCGGATTTAAAGAGCCTGTTTATTGTGTTACAGCCGGATAATCAAGTCTCGACTGTCATGGTCGTGTCGTATGTTCCGACGGATAAGGACTCTTTTCAGGTATTTATGGATCTGACCGCCCGGATTGCTATGGATCAGAAAACCATACCGGATAACTTATTGCTGCATTTTGAGGGAATACCTGCTAAAGATATTCCTTTCACCAGCGAACTACCGGCGAAAGACAGTGAGAAAGCCCTCAGTTTCATCGCCTCTTACGGAGGCATCACTGAAAACAACTCCGTACCTTTACGGAAAGCGGCTTATTTGAGAGCATGCCAAAGGGAACTGACGGCAGAGAATATCCGGGATCTGGACTACTCACCAGCTTATAAGTGCTTTATTGCACACGAAGATGCGATGGAGAAGATTGCGGCAGGAAAGCAAGCCAAACAGTTCTACACCATAGCTGAAACGGAACAAGGTGTCCGCGTATTCAATGACGGACTTTCCGGGACTATAAAGTTTCGGGATTACCTGCAATCGACAGCGGACAATTTCTACTCAAGCTCTTTGCAGGATGTGGAGTCATTGAATATTTACCGGATAGAAACCGTCTCCCGCCGGATGCTGGAACTCTCCAACGGGAATCAGACCACCATGCCGCAGGCCGGGATGGAAATTCTGGCGAATTACAAGCCGTCCGTCACTTTCGACATGCATCCTACGGGAGAAAATCTCAACCGGTTTGTCACAGCCGGCGCATTGGAACTCTCTATCCGTAACCGGAACATTATGACACTTCAGGACATAGCAGCCAGAGGATACGCCCATTTACCGGCAGACGAATCGTTTGCCTATAAAAAGGATTTCTTGTTTGTGGAGAAAGGTATCCGTGAGATTACCCGGCAAAAGGAATTGTACCGGGATTATCCTTTCCGGCAGAAGATGGATGAATTACAAAATGCTGCCAGGTCATTGGCGCAAACACTGTTAAACAGGGATGGAGTCCGGAAGAACTATCATCGGGTAAGCCCGCCTGTTGTTGTTTCTAAGAAAGGAGAAGCTCAAACAGCCGAAAAACCGCAAGACAAGCCCGGACTGTCCTGTGGCAATGAAAAGAAAAAGGTCAAGACAAAAACCGCTTCCGTTAAAAAGCAGGCGAAGCCCAAATTATAATGCATATGGAACTGATAAATAATACATTCATTCCCGAAAAAGAGATACCACGTAGCCGCAGGGCTGCCGGAAGGAAAGCATTCCTGCAAACTTTCAGAAACCTGTTTACCAGCCGGAATCATTTCAGGAGATTCATGGATACTTACCGTTTCAACACGATCCGCTGGAGCGCGTCCAACCTCCACGAACCCTCATGGGGAAAACGGATCGGATTATTCTTTCGTACCAAAAATCCAATCGCTATCCTCCGGGATGATTACCGGAGCAATCGCAGTAATCTGTTGAATAAATGGGAAACGTCCAGCCTGAACCGTATCCAGATGGAACTGGTCCGAATGGGTAGTATGCCTATTCAGAATAAGGACAGACATACTTTCAAAGCTCTGAACAGCATTGAAAAGAAAATCAAACAACTGCAGGAATATGAAGGATGTCCCGATATGAGCCATGAAAAGCAGCTTCTGGCAACATACAAGTACATTCTTTCTTCTCCTTTTGACCGGAAGTTCGGAGGATTGCCACCCGATGAGATTTGTGGGATGCTTCAGCAGAACGGACTGTCTGAATCAAACCTTCCTTACCAAAATTACGAAGGAATCCTCCAGGGCCGTGAAACAGTCATGTACGAACTGGCAACCGGAAAGAACGGGGAGAAATACCTCCAACCGGCAGATCAGGTGAAACTGAATGCGGGAATGTCAGGAATCTCAATGGATTTAATCAGCCGTTTTCCGGCAAAGGAAATACCCCTGCCGAATCTGACGGAAAGCATACAAGTATCGGAAAAGAAAGAGAAGCTCTCCATTCCCAAAGAACCGAAGAAAAGGGTACGGAAAGAAAAATCAAAGGTCAAGAGTGTAAAAATTAAATAGTCATTCATATTAAAAAAGAAAGTAACATGAAAACAATTTGTATTTGTGAGAAGCCCTCGGTGGCACGCAGCATTGCCCGGGTCCTGGGCGTAACGGAGAAACAGGAAGGATACTTGAGTGGGAACGGATATGCCGTCACATGAACTTACGGCCATCTGTTGGCATTGGCCCTGCCTCAAGACTACGGCATTGTCCATGTGGAAAAGGAGATGCTGCCTATTATTCCCGACCCGTTCAAACTGGTTGTCCGTCAGATTAAAACCGAAGATGGATACAAGGCTGATCCGACGGCTCTGAAACAATTGGAAGTAATCCGTAAACTGTTGGGTCAGGCTGATCAAGTGATATCCTGTACTGATGCAGGGCGGGAAGGAGAGTTAATTATGAGATATGTGCTTGAATATCTGGGATATCATAAGGAAACCAAACGCTTGTGGATATCTTCCATGACAGAAAAATCGATACGGGAAGGATTTGATAGCCTCAAATCAAGTAAGGAGTTTGACAACCTGTACCGTGCCGCTAAAGCCAGGAGAGAATCAGATTGGGTCGTCGGTATGAATGCCAGCCTGTCTTTGAGCATGGCTGCAGGCAAGAGTAACTATTCTCTGGGAAGAGTACAGACACCGGCACTTGGCATGATTTGCCGTCGATATCTGGACAACAGGGATTTTATAGCCAAACCCTATTATCTGCTACAGCTACGGACAACGAAAGCAGGGAAAGAACTCGTCTTAACCTGTACCGGGAAATATGATACACCGGAAAAACTCGATGTGGACCGTAAAAAAGTGTATGAAGAGACGACAGCCAAAGTGGTGCAAGTGGAGAAGAAAGAGGTTCCAGAAGAAGCTCCGCTACTTTATGACCTGACCGCCCTGCAACGAAGTGCCAATACCAAACTCGGACTGACCGCAGAACAGACGCTGAACATTGCTCAAAAATTATATGAAGGAGGCTACATTTCGTATCCCCGTACCGGATGTAGCTATATCACAGAAGACATCTTCGAACAAGTCCCTTCCCTCATCGGCCTGCTTAAGCAACATCCCCGTTTCACATGGCATGCGGAAAACCTCTGTAACCAGCCTTTAAACCGGCACTGTGTGGACGATAGCAAGATGACGGACCATCATGCGTTAATCATTACGGAGAACTATCCCCAGAGGCTTTCCCTTGACGAGCAGAATATCTATTCCATGATCGCGGGACGCATGTTGGAGGCTTTCTCCGGCAAATGCCTGAAAGAAACGGTATCCGTACAAGCGGACTGTAACGGCGTTCTTTTCGGGATAAAAGGAAGCCAAATCAAAGTTCCGGGGTGGAGAGGCATCTATAACGAACCCAGTGAGAAAGAAGAAGGAAGTCTTCTGCCCGAATTTCAGGAAGACGAAATATTGCCCGTGCTCGGTATTGATACATTGGTCAAGAAAACCAAACCGCAGCCCATATTCACTGAGGCAAGCCTGCTTGCTGCGATGGAAGGTTGTGGCAGAACATTGGACGATGAAAAGGAAAAAGAGGCAATGGAGGATTCCGGCTTGGGTACACCGGCTACACGTGCCGGAATCATCGAACTGCTCATTGCCAGACACTACGTGGAAAGAAACGGACGGTCACTGATTCCCACTCCCAAAGGACTGGAAGTATATGATATTGTAAAAGAGAAGATGATCGCCAACGTGAGCATGACCGGAGGGTGGGAATGCGCCTTGCATGAAATCGAAACCGGCAAAGTTTCCACGGAAACATTTACTCAGAGCATCAATTCCTATACCCAACAAATCACCTCGGAACTGCTTGCCCTGAAACTTAACCATCCGGACTTGCCACATTGTAACTGCCCCAAATGCGGAGCAGAAACGATTATCGTCTTTAACAAGGTCGCCAAATGCAGCGATCCCAATTGTGGGTTCCTGTTATTTAGAACGTTCAACGGCAGGGAACTGACGGATAATCAGATGCTCCTGCTGCTATCGGGGAAACGTACCGGATATCTGAAGTTTACCAGCAAGAAAGGAAAGAAGTATGAGGCATCACTCGAGCTGGATGACAATTACAGGATTGAGATGACTTTCAAGGATAATAAACCTAAAAAATAAAGAAGCGACTTATGAAAAAAGAAATGGAAGAGATACCGGATGAACTGAATCCGGACTTAATGCTGAATACGATTGCTTCCGAACTGCTGATCAAGATAGCCAAAGGGGAGATTGATATCCAGAAGCTGGTCAGGAAACAACTCTCGGACAGGGGAATCGATGACCAACGGAACTGGATAGGACCGGACAAGGCAAGAAAATATTGGGAGAAATATAAGATGCCTGTCTAAACCAAGTCAGTCAGGATAAGAAGATAATTGCAGGTTATTCAATCCGTTTGTAGGCCAGCCTGCAAATACCGGATCTGAAACATTTGTTCCCGGTCATTTCCCATGAGGAAGGACCGGGAATTTCTGTAAACAGACGTATGCCGTCCCCTTGGATATACGGTGCGACAAAAAGGATGATTTCATCCACCAACCAGTATCTGAACATGCTGCTTATAACGGAAATTGTATCCGGAGCCGCTTCTATGAAATAAATACCTTCATTTTTCTTTTTCCATTGTGTCAATGAGATGAAAGATACATCCGGCCCGAGAGTCTGTGTAGCACGTTCCCGTATTTTGGTGAGGCCATATTTGTTCGGATTATCCCACAAAGGGGAAGAAACAGTCCTGTCGAAGAGGTATCCGTCAAGAGTAGTGATTGCAAGTAATTGGAGTTTTGCCATAAGTATAATATTTAACCTATAAATATTATTCGGCAGAAGTATTTGAGAAAGCGTGGCCTTACCCAACTCCAAGACGGAGGTTCTGGTAAACCTATGAATAGTAGCTGTGTAAGCCACGCTATGACAAAGCATAGCATAAGCAATACACAAAAAGCCTCTATTCATTGAAATTTACCAGATTTCCGTCTTGAGACATTCTGCGAATGTTATGTCTATATCTAATTGGAAGGCTATTGCCTGCCATTTAAATCTATATTTCGTTCCAAAGATACTCATATTTCTGATTTCTCCGAAGAAATCCATATCATAAAGAAATGTGGCAGGGCAAAAAAGGAAAAAAGATGAAAGAGTTACCATTTGTATAAGGGATGTCGGATTTCACGACTCCCCCGTTAAATAAAAAGTATAAGAAAAGCTACGCTGACAAAAAATGACTATTAATGACTATTAACGACACTGGAAACTAAACGATTGATTTATAGTAATATTCCCTTTATCTTGCACCCAATTTCATTATTCACAATTTAATTTATAAATCATGGAACTGACAATTATCGAAACAAGTGCTTATCAGGACTTGAAGAAACAACTAAGTATGCTGTCCGTGCAAATGATGGACTTTCAAAAGAAAATAGCCCCCGTAACACCGGACAAGTGACTGGATGCGCAGGATGTGTGCCTGGCTCTCAATATTTCCAAAAGGGCACTGCAGACTTACCGGGATAACGGGCTGATTCCTTATTCTAATATCGGTGGAAAATTCTTTTATAAAGAAGTGGACATCCAGCAAATTCTGGAGGAAGGACTAATCAAAAAAAGAAAATAAAGAGTATGGCAGACATTATCACTAAAGATTCGGAAGAGTTCAAGGAACTTACCGGATGGATCAAACGGACAGGAAAAAATCTGGAGGCTGCTGCGGCACGGATACGTCCGACGATTGCAGACGAACATTATCTGAGTGGAGATGAGGTATGCCGGATGCTTCATGTTTCCAAGCGTACATTACAAACACTACGGGATGAAAAGGCAATACCTTATACCTCAATTACCTCTGTCGGGGGTAAACTGCTCTATCCGGAAAGCGGGCTATACGAGGTACTAAAAAAGAACTATAAAGATTTCAGGCGTTACTTGAAATAAGCAACCTGCCTGAATACGAAAAACACCCTTCAACATTTGCTGAAGGGTGTTTTTTCATACTTATTCTAATTGGCCAAGCGATACACGGAACCAATCTTGTCGCACATCCTATCCGTATCTTCCCCAACCTTCGGATTGATCAGTTCAGCATAGACTTGTGTGGAAAGAATCGATTTGTGTCCTAATACTTTTTGCAAAGTTTCTAACGGCATGCCTTTCAATATAGCCAAAACTGCAAAGGTATGTCTCCCGATATGAGGGGTGATATTTACATTACAATCACACTTTTTCCCTAAAACCTTAAAACTACTTTTCATGGTTTCATAATCACCGACGGGGAAAACGCAATCAGGAGAATCTTTCTTTTTGTTATCACCCTTATACTTTTCTACAAGTTCAATTGCTATAGGTAATAATTTCACGACGTATGCTACGCCTGTTTTTATACGGTTTCCCATGAGCCATGTGCCACCATCAGAATCTGTATGGATATTCTTATAAGTAATTGCTTTCAGATCTGCGAAGGCGAGGCCTGTGAAGCACATGAAAAGTAGCATGTCACGCATAGCCTGCTGACGTTTATACCTCAATTCTACATGTATAAGCCTCTGCAGTTCTTCTTCAGAGAGAAATGAACGTCTTTTATATCCCGGCTTACATCCAAAACCCGTGAAGGGATGAACTTTTATTAAACCTTTCTCTTGAGCGATATGCATTAGCCATTTCATGGTATTAACACGTCCGAATGCTGTAGAACTGGCCGAGCCGCATGTGCCCAACATCCAATTATAATAGTCTTCAATAAAATCTTTGTCAAGTTCATCAAGTGCAATGTCCTCAACATTCTTTTTGTCTTTCAAAAAAAGCAATGCGCTCTTATAATCGGCTACTAAACCAAGATAGGTGCTTTTTGCCTTTTCCTTGCCTACTTTCTCCTTGTATGACTCAAGCTGTTCCCTGAAAAGCTCCATAAGGGTGTGGGAATCTTCTTTAAAACCGACATAGCGGCTATAGACTTTCTTGGCTGTGACAAAACTGTCATGATCGCATATGTATTGGTAATGCTTGGCAATTTGGGCTTTGGCATTATCAAGTTCCTGGTTTAACATTCTAGCTTCTTCGGATTTCCCTTTAGCCCTATTAGCTTTGGCGTCCCATAAAGAAATAGACACCTCCTTCTTACAGCTAAAGCAAGCTGTGGTCTTGTTGATGGTAATACGTCCCATTACAGGTACTTTACCATTCTTAATCGATTGATTTTTAGTGTAAAACAACACTCTGAATGTACTTCTCATAACTCAACTTTTTTAGTTACAAATTTAATTACTGTTGAGGTATTTGAAGTTATGAAGAATAATGCAATATATTGAAAACTAATGCCTTATATCCGATTAGTAGGCAAATTGGAAGAGGTAACAGATAAGTAACATAACTCACTCCCAAATATGCTCTATTTAGCTTTATTCACCACATCCGATTAAAACATTAGTTTTATAACTATTTGAATTTTAATAGGTTTGCACTATATTTGCGCATCTTGAAAAAACACTTTGTTTCACTACGGGAAACTATTTGTTTCACCGCTTGAAACCATTCGTTTCACACCGAGAAACAAACAGTTTCAAGGCTTGAAACATATTTTGAAACTATTTGGTTTGTACTTTTGCCTTATTCGGTGCCCATTCTTTCCCGGATCTTTCCCCATGCATGCGTATCAAACAGGCAACTTTGGCGCATAGTCCCACACATTTCTCTGAATCTGGACATAGGTATCGTATAACTCAACTTATCCGCTTCAAAGTACGGACGCACCGATGGATCGAAGAAACCGATAAAGGTCCGCTTGCCTCCTTTGCGGTTTTCAAGAGTGGCTTGTGTCACTATGGAACTGCAACCGGAACCGAATAAAGAGACGACGCCATCTTCGGCATTATTATCATAGTAAGCCCATGTAGTCAGTCCGGAAAGCATATCAGGATTGGCGATAAACATGACGCCTTCCATTTGTTCCAGACTTGCCACTTTGTCTATACGGGCAAAATGAAGGTATTTCTTTTCTGCCATCGGCACTCCGAGTTGCCGAATAAATTCAATGACCATTTCCGGAGTCTGTTTATATCGTTCTTTTAGTGAGACAAAAGTCGGTACGCGTTCAGGCATTTCTGTAAAACCTGTGTAGAATTTGCCGCCACCGCAACCGATATTTTCTGCATTCAAGCTGATAGTACCACCTTCTCTGACAGTCTTCATACCCTTAAAGAGGCAACCGTTAATTTTCTCTGCTGTTCCTTCCAGTATATCCGAATACCAAAATACAAGAGGTAATTCGGCATTCTCTCCGAATGCCTTCTTGAAGTTCTGAATAAATGTTTGGATGTCCATAGCTTATCAATTTTAGTTATGTATGTAGGTCTTTGTACAAAGTTAAAATAAAAATAGACATTCATCCTCTTTTTAAACAATAATTACTTATATTTGTCCGGAACAGAATATAAAGAGAAGCGTTATGAAGTATTTACTAATATATATAGGGTTACTTTGTACATCCCTGCAATTGTGGGGACAAGAAACGGTTGCTACAAGAATCGCTCCTCCGACGGGATATGTCAGGGAGGCTTGTTCCGATCATTCGTTTACAGGTTACTTACGTAATTTGCCTTTGATGCCGAAAGGTAGTAAAGTGATGCTTTATAATGGAAAAGAAAAGGCAAATCAGTCTGCAGCCTACGCTGTAATTGATATGGAGATAGGCAACCGTGATTTGCAACAGTGTGCCGATGCGGTAATGCGTTTGCGGGCGGAATATTTGTGGAAACATAAACGATATGGAGAAATAAAATTCAACTTCACCAATGGTTTCCTTGCCGGGTACAAGAAATGGGCGGAGGGAAATCGGATAAAAGTCAGCGGCAATCAAGTGCAATGGTATGCTGCGGGCAAAGGAGTGGATTATTCCTATAAAACTTTCCGTAACTATCTCGATATGGTCTTTATGTATGCCGGAACGGCTTCTTTATCCCGCGAGCTTCAGGCTGTGTCTTATACTTCTTTGCAACCCGGTGATGTATTTATTAAAGGAGGCTCACCCGGACATGCGGTCATTGTTGTAGATGTTGCTGTTCATCCGACTACCAAAAAGAAAGTATTCCTGTTGGCGCAGAGCTATATGCCTGCACAACAGATTCATATTCTTGTAAATCCTGTCAGTCTCAGCCTTTCCCCCTGGTATGAATTGGCGGAAACGGATGCGGGGAAACTATATACTCCGGAATGGATTTTTAGCCGGAAAGATTTAAAACGCTTTAAGGAGTAGAATCTTTTCGTTATCTTTGGCATTTAACAAACCGTTTTAATCATACAACAACGAAAAACAACCGATTATGAATCAAGATTTGTCAATGAATGCTAACCAGTTGGTAGCATTCCTTCAAAAGCCAACTTCAGAGTTTACCAAAGCCGACATTATTTCATTTATCCAGCAAAAAGATATCCGCATGGTCAATTTCATGTATCCGGCGGGAGACGGTCGTCTGAAAACCCTGAACTTTGTCATCAACAATCAAGCCTATCTGGAAGCTATTCTTACTTGTGGAGAGCGGGTAGACGGTTCCAGTCTTTTTTCTTTCATAGAAGCGGGCAGTAGTGACCTTTATGTGATTCCCCGTTTCTGCACTGCATTCGTTGATCCGTTTGCCGAGATTCCGACGCTGTCCATGCTTTGTTCTTTCTTCAACAAAGACGGCGAACCCCTCGAAAGTGCACCAGAACACACCCTTTACAAAGCAAGCAAAACTTTTACAGAAGTTACCGGAATGGAATTTCAGGCAATGGGCGAATTGGAATATTATGTAATAGCCCCGGATACAGGTATGTTTCAGGCAACCGACCAACGTGGTTATCATGAATCGGGTCCATACGCTAAATTTAATGAGTTCCGTACTCAATGTATGTCTTATATCGCACAGACAGGCGGGCAAATAAAGTATGGACACTCCGAAGTGGGTAATTTTACGCTGGATGGCTATATTTATGAGCAGAATGAGATTGAGTTCCTGCCGGTTCCTGTATCGCAGGCGGCAGATCAGTTGATGATTGCCAAATGGGTGATTCGTAATCTGGGATACAGATATGGATATAATGTGACCTTTGCTCCTAAAATTACAGCCGGTAAGGCAGGGTCGGGTTTGCACGTACACATGCGTATCATGAAAGACGGAAAGAACCAAATGTTGAAAGACGGCGTTTTGTCGGAAACAGCGCGTAAAGCAATTGCCGGAATGATGGTGCTTGCTCCTTCAATCACTGCCTTTGGAAATACCAATCCTACTTCTTATTTCCGTCTTGTTCCTCATCAGGAGGCACCTACCAATGTTTGCTGGGGAGATCGTAACCGTTCCGTATTAGTACGTGTGCCATTGGGATGGGCTGCAAAAACAGATATGTGTACATTAGCTAATCCGTTGGAAGCCGAAAGCCATTTTGACACCAGCCAGAAGCAGACTGTAGAAATGCGTTCTCCGGATGGTTCGGCAGATTTGTATCAACTGTTGGCCGGTTTGGCTGTTGCCTGCCGTCATGGTTTTGAGATTGAAAATGCGCTGGATATCGCTCAAAAGACGTATGTAAATGTGAATATCCATCAGAAAGAGAATGAAGATAAACTGAATTCACTAGCACAACTGCCGGATAGCTGTGAGGCTTCTGCTGATTGCCTGCAGCAACAACGGGCAATCTTTGAACAATACAATGTCTTTAGTCCGGCAATGATTGATGGTATCATCCGCAGACTTCGCAGTTACGAAGATAAAACGTTGCGTGCGGATTTGGAAGGAAAGCCGATGGAGATGTTAGATCTCGTACATAAGTATTTCCATTGTGGATAATCTGCAAACGTAAATTGGTATATAATAAAGGCTATCTTCTGTTTCAAAGAAGGTAGCCTTTAATTTTCTGATGCAGAATTTAACTATAAGTATTTGTTTTTCAAAGAGCTTATAACAAAGAAACTATAGAAGGCTAATCAGATAATTGGTGGCAGATAGTTTGATATAATAGAGTTTAAACGTTAAGTATTGGCCTATTTTCATAAAAAAGATGTTTTGAGAAAAGAAAAAGGAGGGAGTATAGTGCATTATCTCCAAATAATGCTTTCCTTTGTACCAACAACAATAAAGAGGTTTATTACGATTTGATTTTTTTACGTGTATCTTCTCATTTATTTGAGCATATCCATTTCTAATTAAGATCTTCCTAAAACTTTCTTATTGAATTATTAATTTTTTATATTTGTATTTTATGAATTTGTACATTGGAAATCTTAGCTATAATGTTAAGGAATCGGATTTGAGAAATGTAATGGAAGAGTATGGAACAGTTGCTTCAGTAAAGTTAATCACAGATCGTGAAACTAGAAGATCAAAAGGCTTTGCGTTTATCGAAATGCCGGATGATACAGAAGCTAACAACGCTATCAAACAATTGAACGGTGCAGAATATGTAGGTCGTTCAATGGTAGTGAAAGAAGCATTGCCAAAGAACTAATACTGAATAAATAGACAGTAATAGAGAAG
>OAVB01000137.1_pt1 | contig 71043 bp, 73 predicted proteins | sample 1516871 | NCBI WGS metagenome assembly OAVB01 (sample SAMEA2580069, study PRJEB22360) | human gut metagenome | biome: human gut; feature: human-associated habitat; material: faeces | place: Denmark | collected 2008/2010 | reverse complement strand
CCTCCCTTTTCCAGTATAGGTTAATGCCGACCAGTCTCCCTCTTGTCCGAATGGGTAAATATAAAAAAGCGCCCAGACAGCAGAAAGCTACTCGAGCGCAAAAAATACGGTATTCAGTTACATTGTGACAATTTTCGCACCGGCTGCCAGACGGGGGCTGTTCGGTGGCTGGGCTTTTTTTGACAGCAGTGCAAATACAGTCTGAATTTGTCGGCGGACAAGTTCTTTCATGACGGCTGCCTCTTTCAGCCGTGAAAAGCTCTCATCGCTGATAATGTGTTCAATCCGGCAGGCGTCGGCCTCCGCAGTTTCAGGGTCAACGCCCGCTGCGATAAGCTGCTCAGTGAAAAAGCAATGGCGCTCGTAGATTTTTTCGGCAACTGCCCGGCCTACATCGGTCAGGTGCAGGAAATAGTCGCTGTCCATCGTGAGAAAGCCACCGTCCCGCAGGGTTGCTACTGCATGGCACACACTGGGCTTTGACACCTCCATGTGCCGGGCCACATCTACGGAGCGTACCATACCGAGTTTCTTTTGAAGAACAAGAATGGTTTCCAGATAGTCCTCCCCGGACGCATGAAGTTTCATCAGTACCTTTTATGAATTAAACGCTTAACTTCCAATTTGCAGAAGCTGTCTGCAAATCGACCAGCCTATGATAGAGGCCATTTTCTTTCATAAGTTCTTCGTGAGTTCCGTTTTCGGCTACAATACCATCTGACAATACAACGATGTTATCGGCAGCTTCCACCGTCCTCATTCTGTGAGCGATTATAAGAACTGTCTTGCCTTTTACCAGCCTGGATATTGCGTTTTGAATTTCAGTTTCGTTATCTACATCAAGAGAAGCAGTAGCTTCATCCAGAAGAATAACAGGAGCGTCTTTCAAAAGAGCACGTGCGATAGAAAGGCGCTGTGCCTCACCGCCAGATAGTGTTGAACCATTTTCTCCGATCACCGTCTGATAGCCGTCCGACAATTTTGAAATAAATTCATCACACTGCGCTGCTTTAGCTGCGGCAATCACTTCTTCATCCGTTGCGTCCTTTTTACCGACACGAATATTTTCCATGATGGTGTTATTAAACAGCACAACATCTTGAAAAACGATAGAGAAGTTTTTCATCAACATGGTTGAATTTAGCGGAGCAATATCGGTTCCGCCCAACAGTATTCTTCCTCCGTCCAGAGGATAAAATTTGGCTGCCAGTTTTGCGACTGTACTTTTGCCGCCGCCGGACGGGCCAACCAATGCAGTGACCTGTCCCTGTTTTGCAGTAAACGAAACATCCCTCAGTACCGGTTTGCCCTTTTCGTAAGAAAACTGGACATGATCGAATGTAATATCGTACCCGTTTGTATGGATATTCTTCTCGCCGGTTTCTTCCGGGTATTCCTCTATTTCTTTCAAGCGGTTCACCTGAAGCTGTACAGAAAACAGCTCTGCCATATTTGACATCGCCCCGGAAAGCGGATCGTACAGGCGGGAGGCAGCAATCAAAAACAGAATATAGGTAAACAGAGAGGTATCTCCACTTACCACAAGACTATTACCTACTACAATCACCGTTGCCAAACCGAGCCGTAAAAACATCTGGCCGGTTGTCAGCAGACTTGCCGTTGTCATTTCGGATGAAATCTGTGCTTTTTCCGCAGCATCCATCTTTGCGTCCAATTTGCGAAGATAATCTTCTTCCTGATTGCAAGCCTTTATATCCTGTACGGTTTCCAAACATTCCTGAATGCCTTCTGCAAGCTCCAGTCTTGCGTTCATGTGCTTTTTGCTGAGTTTTTCCTGCCATTTCCGTGACAGAATAACGATTGCAAATGAAATCGGAGCTACCCAAAGAAGAGCCAAACCCATTTGCCAGTTGAAAATCAGCAGGCCGATACAAACAATCCCCGTAGAGATAACTGCTCCAAAGAATTGTGGAACCGTATGAGAAAATGCGTGTTCAAAGTTTGCACAGTCGCCCATAATTGTGCTTGTCAGGTCAGCAAGATCACGCTGGTGGAAAAAGGTCAGCGGAAGGGTACGCAATTTTTCCGCAAGCCCGATACGCCGCCTTGCGCTTTCATCATACGTTCCGAGATATGTCGCGGTGTACTGGCAATAATGAAAAATAAAAACAACAGCTAAAATCACAATTCCAATCACAGTGTAAACGGCGGCACTGATCTCTGGCGCACTCGCTCCCAAAACAGGCGCAAGAAGCTGATTGAGGACGATAGCCAGAAGAATAACAGGAAACATAAGGCTGATATTGGCCAGCACCGAATAAACGATCCCTTTTAACAGGTCTTTTGCACCCTGATTGCTTAACGCATACTTCTTTTTTAACGCCTTAATCATGCTGCTTATCCTCCTTTCCGACCTTCCAGGCAATCGAGGTCTGGTAATCCTTCCACATAGAAGAATAAATACCATTTAAGGCTACCAATTCTTCATGCGTACCTCTTTCTGCAATCTGCCCCTCCTTGAACACCAGGATAAGGTCTGCGTCTTGTATCGTAGAGAGCCGGTGGGCAATCATCATAACCGTTTTGTTTTGGGTCAGCCGCTCAAAAGCGAGCTGTATCTGATGTTCGTTTTCGGCATCTGCAAATGCTGTGGCTTCATCCAGTACAATAATAGGGGCGTCTTTTAAAATTGCCCTTGCAAGAGCAATTCTTTGATTTTCACCTCCTGAGAGATATGTGCCTCCTGTTCCAACGAGCGTATCAAGCCCATCCGGGAGGCGGTCAATAATATCTTTGCATTGTGCTTCATCAGCCGCTTTCAGGACTTCTTCCCTGGTAGCGTCCGGGCGGGCCGCCTTAATATTATTCAGCAAGGTGTCCTTGAACAGACAGGTATTCTGAAACACAAAAGCAACTCTTTTCATCAGTTCCTGCTTCTCAATATTGCGTACATCCACGCCGCCAATCGTAACGGAGCCTGACTGAACATCATAAAATCGGGGAATGAGGCTTGCCGCTGTACTTTTACCGCTGCCGGAGGCACCAACAAGCGCCACTGTTTTTCCTGTCGGAACCTCAAAGCTGATATGGTCTAAGGCCTTCTCTTTGGTCCCTGGATAGGCGAAGGAAACATCCGAAAACACAATCGAAGCATCTGCCGGGATCAGGGGATGTTCCGACTCCTTCAAGGGCTTTTCCTGCAAAATTTCATCCACCCGGCTGACTGCACTTTTAGCCGCCATAAGCTGCTCGCTGGCAAACATGATACGGTTCATCATAGTTGCACAGACCGGAGTAAACAAACTGTAAAACAGAAAATCCAGCACAACATTTTCATAAGCCGCCTGGCCGCTGACCCCGGACAAAATAAACATGGCGACTGGAATAAGTAAAACAAATGTGCCGTTCAGTGTTACTGTAAATCCTGTAAGAGGAATACGGCATTTTAAGGCATACCCGGAAGCAAATTTTTCGTATTCTTCTATTGCAGCGTGAAAATTTTTGAAGGAATAAATAGTTTGCTGAAATACTTTTACAACAGGAATACCGCGAATATATTCCACAGCTTCTTTATTCATTGTTTCCAGTGCAGTCATATACTTGCCCATAAACTGCGCATTATCTCCGCCCATCATCTGTTTGAGAAAGATGACACTGATTCCCATAGGTATCAGGCAGCAAATTCCCAGCCGCCAGTCAAAAAGGAAAATCAAAATAATAACGGCAACCGGCATAACTGCGGCTCCGGTCAGATCGGGAAGCTGATGGGCCAGAAATCCTTCTGTAAGCCCTGCATTATCATCAATGATGTTTCTGAGCCGTCCGCTTGCATTTTGGCTGAAATACCCCAACGGCAGCGTCACGATATGATGAATTGCAGATTTTCTCATATTGGTGGCTGTACGAAACGCCGCCAGATGAGTACAGTTCAGGGCGATAAAATAAATTAAAATGCTTGCCGCTGCAAACACAACCGCCATCCACGCATAATGGGCGCTCCCCGTTGCAAGAGATATATCCCCGGCAGCAAAAGCCTGGATTAAATCGCGGATGACGAGCCAAATGCAAACAAAAGGCAGCATAGATAAAATGGTACTGATTCCGGAGAGAACACATCCCAAAACAGTCAAAACATGGAATTTCCCTGCATATCCGAACATTCTGGACAGTTCTCCATTTTTTTGTTTCTCCATAAGCAAGTCTCCTTTCGCAATAATAGACGGGTTAGCATTTTATAACCCATCTATTATCATAAAATCATTCGGTTGTTTCTGCCACTCCATACAGAGCGTATCTATCCAATCGGACACATAATTCATTGACACATAAGGCAGGAGTATAAGCGGGACAAATTTTCCTGTAACGGAAATGTTTCTACATGACCTTCATCAACGAAATGCAGAACCCGATTGCAAGTCATAGCGGCAAATTCATAATCGTGGGTAATGATTAAAATGGTCTTTCCTTTTTGCGCCAGATCTTTCAAATGCTCCGATATTCTCATCATATTTTTGAAATCAAGACCGCTGGTAGGCTCATCCAAAATCAAAACGGGGGTATCTATCCAATCCGATACTGCGAGAGTGAGTCGTTGTTTCTGCCCGCCGGAAAGAGTAGCGGGATGCCGTTCTTTCCATTCAAACAAGCCATATAGTTTTAGCAGATCATCGCGTTGCTCCTGGGTACTGCCTTTTCCGTTTAATAGCAGTTCTTCTTCTACGCTGTCCCCAAACAACTGGCAATCTGTATTTTGCATAACAAAGTAGGCAAAATTCTTCCGTTTGCCTTTAGATACCTTTGTCCCGTTATATATGACCTGACCCTCTTTTTCCTTTTGCATACCACAAAGAATATTCGACAAAGTAGTTTTGCCTATTCCGTTATGACCTACAATCGCAATCAGATCACCAGCATACGCCTGAAAAGATACATCATGGAAAACCGGATGTTTGCGATAGGAAAACGCCAAATCCTTTACCTCCATCGTCATATCTTTTTCTTTTACAGGGGAAATATCTACTTCAATATGGTGCAAATCTGCCGCTCGTATTCCTATGGCTCGTCTTTTTTCTTCTGGAATAGAGCGCAGTTCTCCCGCCGTCCATTCTTCTTTTATGCTCCCGTTTTCCATATAGAGAAAACGGTCTGCAAGGTCAGTAAGATAATAAAGCCGGTGTTCAGCAACAATGATTGTGTGGCCTTCCGCTTTAAGTCCACCCATCAAATTTTTAAGTGCCTCAACGGAATACATATCCAAATTGGCCGAAGGTTCATCAAACACATAAATTTCCGGATCAACAGCATTGACGGAGGCCACCGCTATTTTCTGTTTTTCCCCGCTGGACATCGGATAAATTTCTTTCCCTCGCAGCATATCTCCGTTAATACGCTTGATTGCACTTGAAACCCGCCTATCCAATTCTTCATACGGAACGCCATAATTTTCACACCCAAACGAAATCTCATCCTCTGTAATACTGGCAAAAAACTGGCTCTTTGGATCTTGAAAGATTGAACCTACTTTTTTCCCGATTTCATACAGAGGATATTCCGATATGTTGCGTCCCAACAGTGTGATGCGCCCTTTCAGTGTCCCTTCGTAAAATTGTTCGCCTAACCCGTTTACCAATCGTGTTAAAGTTGTCTTTCCGCAGCCGCTCCCTCCAGTCAGAACAAGAAACTCGCCCTCTTTTACATCGAGGCTGATATGATGGATACTATCTGTTTCGGCTCCCGGATATTCAAAAGATACATCTTCAAACTGGATAACGGATCGCCTTGCTTTATCATTTACCATTACGCTACCATCCTTTCCAGCACAAAATAGAATGCAGTTACACAAACAGCAATCACGCACATAATCCAATCTCTTTTTTGAAATTCTATTTTTCTGCGGCAGGTATGTTTCCCAGGATTGGAAATCCCCCTGCTTTCAGCAGAAGCGGCAAGTTCTTCGGCTATTCTGGATGAACGGAAAATAACAGGCGTAACAATATACTCCATTGCGTCCAGAGGGTGTTTCCATGACAACAGCTTTCGCAGTCGAAGGGAGGAAAACACATCAGAAAATTCACTGCGCACAGTAGGGAAGAAACGCAGCATGAATGTTACGGGCAGGGCAATTCCATTAGGCGCGTGGATTTTCTTAAAAACTGCTACAACTTCTCCCGGCGGCATACCAATCACGGGCTGCGCAGCCATAACCATCATCAAAATACGCAGCACCATGAACAGGAACATTTCCGGCATAAGAATGGTAATGCCCTGTCCTCCTGAAATCAACCTCAACACGATAAAAATACCGCAGACGATCAAATATTTTATTGTCTGCCTGCCAAAGCCCTGAATAATCAGATACACGCTCAAAACGCCAAAAAGTGTGTATATCAAAATATCGCTTGTGAGCACCGCCACAAGCGACATAGTGAGAACTATGACAAGCAATTTGGTTCGAAAATCAAATTTCATGCTCATAGTTTATTTAATCGCACCACTCTTTCTGAAGTGCTTCACAATCAGTTTGTTACTAATCATGCAGCCAAGGACGGCCAGGATAGCGGTGACAGCCAGACTCAAAAGGACGTACTTCGGATCGGTGTAATACTGGGTCTGAACCTGAACCTGCTGCTCGCTGACGCCGGTGGCAAGAAATGCGTCTTTGAAAAACCAAATTTCTGACATACCATGTGCAGCGCGAACCAGTGCCGTGATTACCCACGAAATAGACACACGCTTAATGTCATGGTAGGCATCCTTTCCGCACATGGAAAGCTCTGCGATGATACCGCCGCCCAAAAACCACGGAATCATAAATGGCCCCATCATCAATCCGGCGATAATCGCCCACATGATATTGTAGACAAGAGCGGGGCCATGCTTGCCGACTTTCATGCACATATAAACATAGAACGGTGCGAGGATAAGTGCCGCACCAGCGGCGTTAAAAATCATGGAATAGAACAGTGAAGCGCCGGTCAGGATCGAATAGACCATAAATACAACGAACATGACCGCACAGAAGATACCGATGATTGCCGCGTCTTTGACAGTGTACTTGTTACCTGTCGATTTTTCATTTTCCATTTGGAAATCCTCCTTTGTCTTGCAGAAAGTTAGCAACGTCTAACCCACTATTCAAAAAATAGGCCAGCTTCAAGCGGTCTTTCTGCTTTTATCTGACAAAGGATATTCTAATACAGCTCAGATTTCTTCGCCACTCCATACGGACCCGCTTCTATCCAAACGGACACTCTTTCTGAATTCCGTTGGAGAGCTGCCATACGTTTCTTTGAAGGCAGAAGTGAATTTATTCGGATTTTCATATCCGATTTTACTTGCAATCTCCGTTACTGACGACTCGGTTTCCAGCAACAATTTTTTGGCGACTTGAAGCCGATAGGTACGAAGATAAGAATAGACAGAGGTTCCATAGACGCCTCGAAAGCACTTTTTCAATGCTGTTGTAGAAATCGCGAATTTCTGGGAAAGCTGTTCAATCGTATGATGTGCTGTCAAGTCCTCCGTAATATAGGACGCTACTGCTTTAATCAATGCGACCTGATTTTGATTGAAATAATCCGTCTGTAAAACTTCTTCTGCCGTATTGAGATCACTTAAGAACAGAAGCAGTTCCAGCATTTTGACTTTCATGTATCCTGGTTTTCTTTTTTCCCGGACATGATAGAGTTCCGAAAAAATATGTTCAATAGACGGATTGGCCCGCATGATGCAGCAACGGTTTCCTTCGCAAATATATTTTTGTATGTAGTGCAAATCAATATTCAATAGCTCCATGATTTGCCGTATTTCCGGCAGCAATTCATCCAGATTGATGACGATAGAAATACCGTGATAGTGGTTCAGCGGAAAACACGAATTTGACTTTTTCTTCATCATGGAGCTGATCGACAAATCGCCTTCCGCCATATAGCAGCAACTATTTTCACCAAAGCTACACTCAAAACGTCCTATCAGACAATGGTTAATCTCTATCATGTTTTTAACTGTGGCTTGATTTTGATTGCAATATCCCATGTGCATATCGTTATAGTAAAGCTCAATACCAGAAAAAACCTGATAGACTGTAATGCGTCCATGCCCTGTTTCATTTGACAGCCGAAAAATTTTACAGTCCTGCCGTAGTTCATCTTCTTCGAGAGAGCCGTATAACTTTGTCCCTTCAAATTCGTCTGGCAATTCAGACCGCAATAATACTTCAATCGTACCAGAGAGTGCTTGTTTTTCATAGGTCAGCACTACCCATTCCTCCTTTCGGTTCGTTATAACTAATCACTCTAAGTATAGGCGCGAATAATGGCAGTGTCAAATGGTTTTCTGACAAAAAGAAAAAGTTCTAAATATAAATAAACTCTTGACAAATCATTTCCTCCACCTGTGCTTTCAGCGTGTTCATCAGCCCCACCCAGCGTATGGGGTCATGGGCTTTCAGTTCCTCGGTGACGCCCGCTGCCTCCATCATCCGGGGCAGCATGGCGTCCATCCGTTCCTGCTCCGCCCGGTCAATCTCCAACAGGTGCGGGTACAGCTTTTCGCTTAAAATCAGGCTACTACAAAGACCGGCCGATGTTCTTTCGAGTATCATTGCTTTTATATAAATAAGACAGTTCTGGGGATTTTTCAGATATTCTATCCTTGGAATAGGGTGGTCTTAAATTCAATGATAACCGCGCTTTTTTAATCATATACGTTTCACTACCATCCTCCGAAGATCCTTTCAACCAGCAATCATCCGGATACTTCGCTGCAAAGCCTCGTAACCGTTTCGGCAAGTTCTGATTGAAGGTATACACATCATAGAATCCATCATCTTCATTAGTCAGAATAATCGTTTCTTTTTCACACTTTAACCTTCGCATATTCTATCCACGCTTTCTTTCCATTTCCTGATCCAGGTACTTTGGTATCGGCTTTCCGGACCGGCGAGCAATGGCAATCTGTTTCTGATGCAGTCGTTTGATTACAGATCTTCGTTTCTTAGATTTTCCATCCTGTTGATTTCGGGAGGTCTGATTGTTGCTGCTAGCATCAGAGGTCTTTTCCTGATTCTTCTTCTGATTATTCACCAGACCGTCCACCATATCATAATTGGCTTCGGTACCAGATTCTCTGCTTCGTTCATAAGTGCCGTTCTGGTAGAATTTCTGGTAATGTTCCAGACGGATTTTACCATCTTGTTTTAGCTGTTCGACCGGATTTAGCGGTACCTGCTGTTGGATGTAATCATGAATCTTTTGTTTTGTCTTTTCATCGAATTTCTTACATTCTTCGACAACCATTTTTCCATAGGCATCCAGGATAACACCCTGGGCCTGATCTCGGTATACCTGATGTTCCATCAAATAAAACTGTTTTCCATCAATAATGATGGTGTCTGTTGCAATCCAGTTCCCCTTTTTCCCATCAATCTGATAATTCTCAGTTTCTATAGTGATTAGTGCACCGGATGTGTTGATACGAATAAATCCGGCCAGATACTGTGGATAGTTCTCATCTACATAGTAGCAGCTGATTTCTCCACCCTTGTTCAATACGAGCACGTCACTGACTTCGCATTGATTTTTCGTCCGTTTCCAGATGTCAGCGACTTTTTCATTTTCCTGCATTTCATGAATCGCGACTAATCGGTAATTTTCGACAGTAATCGACACATTCTGCTGTCTTGCCTCTTGATATGGCAGATGCCACAGTGCTTTTCCTGCTGTCTGCTGATCTACTCGGTAGACTGCAAATTGATTAAGCTTCATAGGCATCGTCCTCCAAGTTATTCAGATAATAATTCAGATCCAGAGAATAGTAGTATTTGTCTTCGATCTGCTGTAATTTTCCAACTGTAGAATTGATAATCTCAATCATTTCATCATTCTCAGGATCACTTTCTTCCTGTTCCAGGACTTCCAAAGCTTCCTTCAGTGTTTGGATTGTTTCTTCCTTTGTGTGCTGCTGGAAGATAGCAGTAATAGTCAGTTCGTTTTCTTCCAGGTTTACGTTTCTCATAGGCTCATTTCCCCCCTTTTCTTTTTCGGTATTGGTTTCATTTGTATATTCAGCTCCTTCTCGTTTTTTTCTTCGCTTATATTTTTTTCGTTATCCACCTTTTTATTAGATTCCAAAGGATTTTCCACATTTGGATGTCTTTCTTCCAAGTACTTTTCCACACGACTGATTGCATTTTGCACATAAGAATTTTCTCTAAATCCAGGAATCGAATTCAAAAATTCTTTCTGTATTTTTCCTTCAATCATCAGACTCTGCATTCCTTCATAATCACTTCCGTCTTTCAGATCAAAGCCAACACATTTCAGTCCATGCATACGTTCTGATGGGATTTTCTCATAAGCTTCCAAGGCTTCTGGTAATGTCAGGTCATAATGTACTTCACCCATTACAGGAAATTCAGCACATTCAGCCGCATAAAAGCTGATACATGTAAGATCATTTTCATAATCCACATTTTCTATTTCTGGGACAATATCGAGTATTTTTTCTCTTTGTGCTGCAAACTCTGGAAGTTCTGCAAATCCAAATCGATCCACGTAATATGCCTGAATATCCCCACCACGGTTTGTAATGATAACATCACTGACCGACATAGAATGTGCTTTATAATCTGCCGGTGGATTATCGTTGAATACGGCATATAAATCATCCAGCTTTTCATTTTCATGTAATCTGCCAGAATAGACACATTTATAATTTTCTGCATCGATTGTAATTCCATCTTCTTTGACCATTGCCATATTCATAAATAAATATTGTTTTCCCGGTGTGTCTTCATCCACATGATAAATCGCATAGCGGTCACCATTACCTCTGAACATTTCTTCCTCTAGGGTATAATCATACTTAAATGGGTACATAGCCCGATCAACTCTTTCCGAAACATCCGTCCCTTCTGCAATCGTATCTTCCAGCCAGTCTTTGATATCTCCCCATGATTCAAACTGCAAATACCCAGCAATTTCATGTGTCCCATCCGGTGCCAGTACAATATGTCCCGGTTCGCTCTCCCGATAATCATAGCGGTATCCGGCTGCTTCCAGTGCATCTACCAGAATGCCGTATTTATCATGTAATTCTGTTTTCTGTTTTTCTTCAAGAATGATTTCCAGCTCTTCTGTAAGCTGATCGATCATTTCACCGGCTGTCTTGCGGATCACATCCATAGATGCTTTCATTTCTTTCATTTCCCGGCTGCTACTCCAACCTGCAATGTAAGGGAAACTATAATCCGATGTATCCAAACCAAAGGAAGAACACACACAGTAAGCAACGGATTCAGCCTCAACTTCTTTTGTCAATCGGTCTTTTTTTACACCAAGGCTTTCCATGATTTCCTTGTCATGCAGTTTAGCATGGGCTGTTTCATGAATAGCAGTCTTTAAGGTCTGGCTTTCACTGAGTCCTTTTTTGATCACGATTTCCTTATCTGCATTGTGATAATATCCATTGGCATTGCCATCGATCTCATCGAATCGAATCGGCACTGGGGATATTTTCTGAATAGCCTGCATGAAAGAATCAAAATCCTGCACAGCTGCAGTCAATAATTCCGGTGCTAGTGTCTGGATTGGTTCCCCGGATGTCTGAGCAATATCAAAGACAGTAACTGCTTTAAAATGTGGAACCGTAACTTCCACTTTTTCAGTCTTAGGTTTTCCATCGGTTCCCATGATTGGTCGCTGATTTTCATCCAGGACCTCTTTTTCCTTCATTTTCTTATATGGTGCTGGTGCGATGATCGTAATTCCTTTTTCGCCTTTCATGACCTGTCTACCCATGGACTGCCAGTTTTTGTAGCTGGTAACAAGTGTGGCATCCGGTCGCTGCATAGCAATCAGCATTGTATTGTTAAAGGAATAATTGTGAAACTTTGCCATGGTTTTAAGAAATTCCTGATAGCGGTTACTTGTAAAAAGTTCTTCCACACCGGATTCCAGTGACTGCATAATGCTGTCCATATCTTTTCCCTGAATCGGTAATGGAATTGTTGCTGTCTGCACCGTTGGAATATCTCTTACGTTATCTTTTTCTTTTGTATCTGTTACTTCTTCATAGGGTGCGATGGCTTCTGTCACCATTCCTTTAGTTAAATCAATGTCTTCAACACGAGTTGAAAACCGGATCCTGCTATCTGGAAATTCTCCTTTATCTCGAAAGGAATAGTAATTTCCATCCCGTCCTGTAATGATGTGATCAACCAAGGAAATCCCCATCAATTCACCTAATTCCTGCATTCTTGCTGTAGTCTGGATATCCGATGTAGATGGGGTCAGATTTCCGGACGGATGATTATGAATGAGCATCATTGAATGAGCATTCGAAAGAATTGCACTCTTAAATATTTCTCTTGGATTAATCAATGCTTCATTCAATGAACCTACAGATACGATATTCATATTGATTGGTGTTAAATCTGCCTGTAGATTAACAATACAAAAGAGTTCGCGATCCATCTGAGAAAGAAATCCATTCATAACACGAATGGCGGCATCCGGATTGTTCATTGGTTCTTTACTATAAAGTGGCGGCTGCTCCACCATACGAATTGCTACCTGCTCTAATTTATCTGCCATCAACAACACCTCCAATCGGCACATTTATAATAAATTCCTGATCATGTAACATCTCAATTTGCTTCTTCAATTTTTCAAACGAAAATGTGTGTAATAATCTTTTTTGATACTGGCTGTATCTTAAGCTTGTATTTGTTTTAATGTTTTCTTTCGTCATAATCTTCTCCTTTTCAAAAATGCCCCACGACATTTCTTTATGCCGCAGGGCGTTTGCTCATTTAACGGTTTTCATGCTTGGTATTAAAGTTCCATATCATGTTTCTTTGCTTTCGGTTTCTGATCCGGCTGTTCTTTTCCTGCTTTCTCTGTTTTTGCAGCCTGTGCTTCTTTTTCTTTCTGACGTTCTGTGAATCTGTCAGCTTTTTCAAAAACATGATCCTTTGTATCAAAGTGATATACATCATTGGTAAGGCGTTCTGCTGGTGCTACCTGAGTGGCATTGACTTCTTTTACCATATCTCTTAACATTTCTGCATCCACTTGCCCGTCATCTGGCAAGACCAGCATTTCATGGATGGATGATGGCAAAATGAAGAAATCATTTCCCAGAAGTTCCCCCATGTTATCCATGAATTCCGGATAAAAGATCACACCGGCTCCATCAATTCTTTCTGTATTCGTAACAACAAAGAATGTCGGCATCTCGCTTGATTCCTGCAATGTTTCCTGCAGCATTTCACGTTCATCCGGTGTCAGCATGAGAATATTTTTCTGGTACATTTCATCTATCAATGCACCTATACTTGATACCTCCGGGGCCATGACACGCGGTGAACTTTTCATAGCATCTTCATGAAGCTGTTCTGCAGAGATTCCATACTGTTCAAGCAGATCATTCTTGATAAACATGGAACTTAATCCATCCTGATCCTTGCCTACTGCCACATGATAGGTGATTGCGAGATCTTCCTTCAGCTGGTGTGGCGCATTTTCAAGGACTTCCTTATTTGCTTCGGCTGATGATACACGGATAAACAGCTTGTCCTTCACATCTTCATAATTTAAAATGGATTTCAGATCAACCTGTATCGGTGCCTCAATGACTATATCTGCAATCTTTCTGCATACAGTTTCCATTGTTACGCCAGGCTGTGCTTTATATGCTTCATACAGCTGATTAAGATTGATCGTCGGGGTAAGCATCTCACCTTCTTTTCTCACCATCAGTCCCGTATAGGCACGGTTCAGTTTCTGACACTCCATCGTTGATACTTCTGCATTCTCATAATCCTTTGGTAAAAAGAGTCTGATATTGTCCTTTACTTCATTTACAAATTCATTAAAATTCATTCTTCGTTTCCTCCTCTAATCTGTTTTCTTATTTCTTTTTGCTTTTGTTTTTTGGTTTCTTTTTGGGAAAGGATAAAGAAAAATTCACCTTTCCGGTTTCATCTGCATCCATATGAAGATCTGCCTCAAAGTACATATTCTTCTTTCTGGAATACAGGTCTTTTACATGCACACATCCACTTTTCAGAAGTTCTGCAGCCATCTTTTTATCCATGTTTTTTTCCATGCTCTGCAGATAGCGGTTATCTTTCCAGAGAGCAAAGTGACAATCATGGTTGCTACAATAGAAGTTGGTTTTGCTTTCATATACCAGGCTTCCACATACCGGACATGTTCCAATGCTTTCTCTGGTCTGAAATCTTCTTGTTTCTTCTTCGGAAATCGCATCGCATCCATTCAGCATCATGTTCAGCATGTTTTTGATCCCGGTCATAAACTGTTCCGGTGCAATCTCTCCATGCTCCATCAAAAGCAGCTGATTTTCCCATTCTGCAGTCATACTTGCAGATTTCAGAAAGTCTGGCAGGATCTCCACAAGGACTTTTCCATCATCTGTTGGAATAATCTGTTTTCCTTTTCGGGTAGCATATTGGGAATAGATCAGTTTCTCGATGATACCGGCTCTTGTTGCCGGAGTTCCTAATCCTTTCTTTTCTGTGTCTTCATCGAATTCCTTATTTCCAGCAGTTTCCATTGCCGCAAGGAGAGTATCTTCGCTGTATGGTTTCGGTGGAGATGTAAAATGCTCTGTCTTTTCTGCATCCACAGCATAGAAAGTCTGTCCCTGGGTTACTTTCGGCATTCTCTCTTTCATTTCCTGATCCGGATCTACGATTGCCATGCGATCCTTATTTTTGAAGCAGTTTTCAAAGAGTTTCCATCCATCCTGCAGGACAATCTTTCCTTTTGCTTTGAAGATTTCTTCCTGGCATTCCACTTCAATCTCTGTCTCCTGGTAAATGTGATCCTTACTCATTGCCATGACCGTATGGACTGCAATCAGGAAAAGAATCTTTTCTTCCCAGGATTTCAATTCATCCAGATGGCAGGATGCAAGTTCCATCGTTGGAATGATTGCATGGTGATCTGTCACCTTGCTGTTATTCATGACTTTCTTCACATCTGGCTGCTCCGGCTGATCAAACGGACCTGTCAGTTGATATTTCTCATAAATCTGACGAACCACATTTCTTGCGGTCTGCTCCATATCTTCGGTCAGATACTGGCTGTCCGTTCTTGGATAAGTGATCAGTTTCTTTTCATACAGGCTCTGAGCGGTATCCAGTGTCTGTTTGGCTGTCATTCCGTAGATACGGTTTGCTTCTCTCTGCAGTGTGGTCAGATCATAAAGCTTTGGTGCTTTTACTTTCTTTTCCGTTTCTTTTACTGCTGTGACAATAGCTTCACTTCCCTGGCATCTACTTCTTAACTGTTCCGCCTCATCCGGATCAAAGATTTTTGGCTTTACAGCCGGAATTCCATCACAATCGAGTTCCACATTGAAATACTTTTCTTTCTGGAAATTGCTGATCTGTCCGGCACGTTCCACCAACATGGCAAGTGTCGGTGTCTGAACCCTTCCAACGGTCAGCTTTTTGAAGTACTTTGTGGTGTAAGCTCTGGTTGCATTCATTCCTACCAGCCAGTCAGCCTGAGAACGGCATACAGCAGCTTCGGCCAGATGTCGGTATTCCTCTGCGGATCTCAGATGCTGCATTCCATCAAGGATTGCTGAATCTTCCAGAGAACTGATCCATAATCGTTTCACCGGCTTTTTACTTCCGGATAAGTCATAGACATGTTTGAAGATTAATTCTCCTTCACGTCCGGCATCACAGGCATTTACGACGTATTCAATTTCCGGACTGTTGAGCAGTCTTTTTAAGATATAGAACTGATCTTTCTTATCTTCTGAGACTGTAACTTTCCAGTCTTTCGGGATGATCGGGAGATCTTCATATCTCCACTGGTTAAATTTCTCATCGTAAGCATCCGGTGAAACATATTCGGCCAGATGTCCGAAGCACCAGCTGACCATACAGTCGGTTCCTTGTAAATATCCGTCTTCTCGTTCCTGTGCTCCAATTACCTCTGCGATTGCTCTTGATACACTTGGTTTTTCTGCAATTACTAAATACATGATGTATTACCTCCTTCACATATACAAAAGGAGAGACTGCATTTTACAGGCTCTCCGTTAAAAAAATTTTATTTATTTTTCTGAATCCTCAAAATCTTCTGGCTCGTCATCCAGTTCTTCATCATCTTCTACAGTCTCTAAGTCCCCTGTTTCTAAGCCTTCCGGCTGATCATCCTCTTCTTCTTCCTTCTTTGGCTTATAGATCTTGAAGTAGTAGTATGCTGCCACACCGCCAAGAGCCAGGATAAGGATAGTTGCCATTGCGCCCATATTAGATTTTGCAGATGATGTTTTCTCAGGATCAACAGTAGCTTCCTTGTCTACATCCTCATTATTTGTCTCATCCAGCACAACCTTCGATGTGTCCGGCTGTGGTGTTACAACAGCAGCTGTACTGTCTTTATCCAGAAACTCGGACAGATCATTCTCATCAATCTGAGATAACATATAGACATTCTGTGATGTGGCACTGCGGTCAATCACGATATAGAAGGTATTATTATTCTTCGTTGTAACCGTAAGAAACTCCTTCGTGGAATCATCGGTAATGTCATCCTTAACTTCGCCATTTCCAGGTGTCGTAAATGCAGTTCCCTGGTCTGTTCCATCTTCTGGCAATACCTCATTTGTACTTGCCGCCTCATCCTTTTTCTCTTCTTTGTCTGTTGATTGATCTGTCTGAGTTGTCTCTACTTTGGATGCCTCTGCTGATTCATCCACATAGGCAAATGCTGTGGTTGATGCAGTAAAAAGCATCATGACTCCTAACAGCAGTCCTGCCATTTTCTTATTCATTTTCTTCCATTTCACCATTCTGATATTCCTCCTTATTTTCTTCTGTGAATACAAAGGAGCCTGAACCTTCTTCGTCAGACTCCCTGCTTACCTGAAATTTAACTGTTCCTTTCTGGATCCCATCCAAAAGATCATACAACTGACCATTCTCCATCTTCATACCACGGATGCACCTGATCATCTCATTGTCCTCCTCCTGCTTTAATGCAGCCTGGACACCCCTAAGATATTGCTGCAGATCCGCAATCTTTTTCTCTGTCTTGGCAATCTCATCCAGATATTTTTTAATCTTTTTATTCAAACTTTCACCTCCCTTCGTTCACCCATTTATGGCAGTCTTCCAAAGCACATGAAGTGTTGCTGCCAGTAGGATGTGCTGATATTTGAGTAATGGATCGGATCCCCACAATGGATCATCATATTGTTACCGACATAGATACCCACATGGCTTGCACCAGATGTGTTATACGTTCCCTGGAAGAAGATCAGATCTCCTGGTTTTGCTTCTTGCGGTGATACATAAGTACATACGCCTCTTAATCCATCCGCGGTCAATCGTCCATAGTTCCAGCCATTACCACAGTGGTTAATGACATAAGATACGAAACCTGAGCAGTCAAATCCGGACGGAGAGTAGCCACCCCATACATAAGGTACTCCCAGATATTTTTCTGCTTCCCGGATCATCCGGGCAAATTCTTCATCCTGCAGTGCTTCCGGTGGAATCTCATAACTCATTCCATTACCGCCTGATCCACTGGTCACATTGTTTACATCCCACAGATAATTTCTGTTTCCATAGGTCGTATTTAATGCATTGTAGATGATCAGCTGCTCCGCATTCATATTGGCTCTTGCCACAGCATCAAAGCTTCCATTTGTCAGTGTCACATATAGAATCTTCTTAGTGCTTGTACTGGTAACCGTTACTTCCTGACTGCCATTGTCATCTGCGATATAGGCTTCCCAGGTCTGATGTCCATGAGCAGAAGCGGCAGCATGGTTATCATAGTAAACGTCAAACTGCACACCATATCGTGCAAAGGCTCCGGTATCCTCAACTGTGTATTCCACACCATTCATTACTACCTTAGTGCCAATCGGCACAAATGGATTGGAAGCATCTACAGCAATGGTATGGTTTGCAGTTGGATATGCACCACTGGCAGTTGGACCTCCGGACCATACACCACAACAGATTCGACAGTTACAATATCCGCTGGTCACTACCTGTCCTAATGATTCTCCGACTCGAACATTTCTGGTTTCTGTCACCGATTCTGTTCGACCTTCTGTATTCAGATGATATTGTGCTTCAAAAAGTGCTTGCAGCTCGTTTTCAACATCTGAGTACGTCCAGTCTCCATATTTTGCAGTAAGATACGAGATAAGATGATATGGATTATGGCCAATCTCAGCAATGTTGTACTGATACTCGTCATAATTCGGATGTCTTCGTTCCATCTCATTAATCTGCTGGTTCAAGGCACTTTCCAAAGCAGCATATCTGTTTTCGGCAGCATAGATATCCTCGTCTGAACTTGGATACGTTGTAATACCGATCACAGATCCAGCTCCCTCGATAGAAGCACTGCAGCTCCCCAGAGATACTGAAATGACTAGAAAAAGAAGCGCAAAAATACCGATGCCTGCGAACATGGCACGATTACGCTTTATGATCTCTTTCAAGGCGATCTTTGCTTTTACCGTCATGTTCTCGACACCGGCAATGGTTGTTGCTCCACCCAGACTGCCAGCGGATTTTCCGGCTCTGGCTGCTCGGTAAGCATCCTTATATCGTTTTTTCTGGAAGAAGCGATTATAGAAATGTCTCTTTTGTTCGGCTTTCTTTACCGTTTCTGCATTCTTGACTCCTTCCATACTTTCTGCAGAACCAAATTTCAGTTTCTTTTCTACGGTAGCCTCACAATAACCTCTGCGATGGATTTTCACATCCGTTCGTTTGCTTCGGATCTGAGCATGACGCAAACCACGTAACGCATCTTCTGTTTCACGCTCTGCAAGTCTGGCACTTTCCACACCTGCATTTTCATCTGTTTCTTCCTCTTCGGAAGAGACTGCTTTCATGCCAGATATAACAGCTTGTGTAGCAATGTATTTCCCGGCTGTCCCTCCCGGTTTCATGCCAGCACCTTTCACCATCTGATTTCCTTCATCATCAAAGGATAATCTTCCGGCTTTTGCCTGTTCTTTGGTCATCTGTTTTTGCAGCTGTTTCTTCCGAATGGATTTCTTTTGGCTGTTCAGAGTGTTATCATCATCCGGGATTTTTTCATGGCGATGCAGTTTCTTTCGATATCCGGATACTTTTTCTTCCAGTGTGGCTTCAACTGTATCCTCAACAGCTTCCTGCCGGGCAGAAGATTTACGGATCTTTTCCATCTGCAGTCGTTTACCTTTTCCCGATTTTGTATATTCATTTTCAGCCTTTTTTCGTTCCCATTCAGGAACAAATTCTTCCTTATTTTCCGGTCGCCCCCGGCTCCTGTGACTAATATCTTTTACACTACCATCACGGAGATTTTCTTCCGTCAGACCATCCCTGGTCATCTTTGCGACCTTTTTATCCTTGCCTTTAAATTCTTTTCCGGCTATAGGTCATCACCTCCTGGCACAACTTTTCTTTCTGTACTCATTCAGTTCCTGGCGTCCTATAATCGGGATACCAGGATAACCATCTGCCTGTGTCCTGATTGCCGGAGAGCTTGCCTGGATATGAAATACCCAGTTCAATTCACTCGGATCTCTCGGCCAGAAACCATTGATCAGCATAGCCTCCTTGAACTGATTGTTGTGCAGATGGATCTGGGTACGTTTATACAAAACTTCTTTCAGATCATCACTGGTAAGATGCGGATAGATTTTCTGTGCAGGATAAAAATTCCAGAATACCCAGTCAAGGATAATGTTCTGTGTTTCCAGCGGAAGTTCATACAGATGATGATCATCATTGACTGTATGGACACGGTATCCAGGCTGTGCATTTTCCAGATTTTTCATCTGAATGTAAGGATTATCCTGGTTCCACTGCCTGATTCGGATCTTATCGATTTCCTTCATGCTTTTCCGCCTCCATTTCTTTCTCTCGTTTTTCAACTTCTTCCGGTTTTGTAGTCATCAAGCTGTACAGCTTCAAGGTCTTATCGAACTTGTCCTTAAATGGAATAATCGTTGTCCCATAGAAGAGAAGTCCTTCACCTTCCCCGGAATTGGTCACATAGGACAACTGATATGGGGAAATATTCAACTGTTTTGCAAGGATCTGTCTGTCACCTGCCGCCTGGTTCAGCATCAGGATAAAATCACTGTTCTCAAAGATATTTTCAATTTCCCTGCTGGCAAGAAGATCTTTGATATTCTGTGTGATTCCAGTCGGTACGCCTCCCCATTTTCTGAATCTCTTCCAGATTTCTACGGAATAAGCTGCTGTCTGTTCTTCTTTGAGCAGAAGGTGGAATTCATCGATATAGTACCTGGTAGATTTGATGCCACGGTTGATTGTAACTCTGTTCCATACCTGATCCTGGACGATGAGCATTCCGATTTTCTTCAGCTGCTTTCCAAGTTCCTTAATATCAAAGCAGACAATACGGTTATTCAGTTCCACATTGGTTCTATGGTTGAATACTTTCAGTGATCCATTTACATAGATTTCCAGTGCTGTTGCAATTCTCTGGGCCTGGGGTTCTTTCTGCTTTCTGAGGCAATCATACAGGTCACCAAGGACCGGCATATTTTCCGGTTTTGGATCTGCAAAGTACTTCTGATACACCAGTGGAAGACAACGGTCAATCACTGATTTTTCCTCTGCTTCAATGCCATCCCTGCTTCCCATAATCAGCTCACATAAGGACAGGACAAAATCGGATTTTACACCAAGTGGATTGTCATCATCGGAATAATCCATATTGATATCCATCGGATTGATATAATCCTTACTGGTCGGTGAAATGTGTACGACCTGTCCGCCAAGTGCATGGACCAGTGGATAATACTCACCCTCCGGATCTCCGATGATAATGTCATCCTTCGTGACAAAGAAAGCGTTGGTGATTTCTCTTTTTGCAGCAAAGGATTTACCGGATCCAGGTGTACCAAGGATTAGTCCATTCGGGTTTTTCAGCTTTTTACGATCCACCATAATCATGTTGTTGCTGAGTGCATTTAATCCGTAATACAGGGATTCTCCTGCCATAAAAAGTTCCTGAGTGGTAAACGGTACGAAGATAGCAGTGCTGGTCGTGGTCAGTGCACGTTTGATGGGGATATGATTGACTCCCAGCGGAACACTGCTCATCAGTCCTTCTTCCTGCTGATAGTCCAGACGTTTCAGTACACAGTTGTATTTCTGTGCAATTCCGGCAGTCTGGAAGATGGCATTGTCCAGTGCCTGTTTGGTCTTTGCTGTATTTAAAAAGAGCGCTGTTACAAGGAACATACGCTCATTTCGTGACTGCAGGTCTTCTAACAGACGCTTAGCTTCTCCGCCATACGTGTTCAGATCCGATGGAATGATATCCATATCGTATCCGGCCCGGACTGCTTTTTTCTGTTCTTCGATTTTCATACGGTTGATATCCGTCACTTTGCTTTTTACCAGCTTGATTGCCTTCATCTGATCTACTGACTGCACATGCAGGTTGACGATCAGGTTCTTATCGATATCCAGAAATTCTGCCAGCATCTTATCCGTAAGCTCCGGTGCCAGGATCTGCAGATAAGAGACAGCCCCGATAGTATTTCCCATCTGGAACGTATTTCTGTCTCGGAATACAAAACTGGTCGGTGCCACATAATCCTTTGTATTGAGTCCTGTCCGGATCATGGATCCATAGTCAAACTGAAAATCTGTCATCACATCCGGATTGAATGTCTCATACAGTATCTGCAGACGTTCCACGCCATTCAGCGGATATGCCGGAACTCCAAGGATCTTGAAGTTGTTCAGGATATCTGATTCAATACGTTCCAGCTTTGGCTTTGCTTCCCGGATATTATCCGCTTCGATGGAAAAGGTGATATATTTTGACTTCACCAGACCGTTGTTTCCTTTTGCCAGCTGCTGTTTCAACATCTTGGCATATTCCATACGAACATCGTCAAAAGCATCATCCTGAGGACGGATCCGGATGACCTGTTCAAATTCTTTCATGCTGCTTTTATGATTGATAAAACTCAGCTGAAAATGGATACTGGCATCAAAGTAATTGAGGAAATCGCACCAGTTTTCAAAGATCGCATTTTTGTCCTCGTTCTGAGCCAGCTGGTAGTTGATATCATAGAAGCGAATACACTTAGAATACGTTTTTCCCTGTACCCTACAGATCCCATCTTTTCCCATTTCCTTATAAGCGATTGACTGCTGGACGGACAGTTTTTTCTGCCTGCGTTTTTCTTCCTGCTTTTCTTTTTTCTTTTTCTCTTTTCTGTCTACTTTTTTGTACCCGGTATCTGCGACAGTTTTCTTATTTTTCTTTTTTCGCAACCGTTTTTCCTCCTTTCGGTTTTCCTGCATCCGGAGACTGTCTGATCTGTTCCGGATCTGTTTCATAATAGTTTTCAGTTTCATATTTTCTGACGGGTGGACGAAGAAACTTCACCCGGATCATATGCATCAGAACATCTTCCAGGTGCATCCCGTCTTTTTCGTACATGGCAAATAAAAATGCCGGTAACATCAAAAGCACCATGACCGTTGCCGCATTACTGTTTCCCATCACATTACGCAAGAGGAAATAGCTTGGAATTCCCATTGCAGCACCAATCCCAATACAGATCAGCTGTCTTTTGGTCAGGTTAAATGCTACTTTATTTTTTACCTTCGTTAAGTCTTTCGGTACGCTGACATATGCCATGATTTTCACTCCTTCCTGTAAATTAGTGCGCGTTAAATATCGACTTACTTAAGGATGCCGTCTTAAAGAGGCTGTAACATAAGATCACTGTGTAAGCCATAACGCCAAATAATGAAGAACTCAGATTATCTGAATACTGGATACCTGCAACAAGCACTGCATAGATTGCAACGCATACCATCATCAGAAATGCCTGGAAAGCCAGGGCAAAGAGTCCTCTGAAATAATTCGTGCCGATCTGTCCCCATTCTCTGTTACTCATAGTTGCGAATGGAATCGGCGCAACTGAGGTATATAGGTAAATCTCTATCATACGTCCATACATGATCACTGTGATCAGTACAGACAGGATTCTCATACAGAAGCCGACGATAAGGGTTTCCAGCGCCAATACAACAAGTTCTCCGATTTCCATACTTTCCAGTGTTGCGGAAAGATCCGTCAATGCCGAAGAAATATCAATGGCGGTACTTCCTGTGATAACACCGGCCGCAGAATTAACTACGTGCTGGCCCACATCGAATACCGCCATTGTGATCGTAAATGTGTTACTCACCAGATATACAGCGATCCACATTTTTACGAAGTACTTGAAAAACATCCAGGTATCAATATCATGCATGTTGTTGCGCTCGGTCAGCATAGAAATCAATTCGTAGCAGAGTACGAGTGTGATAATAATACCTGCGATCGGCATGATCACGGAATCCGATAAGTTCCGGATCATACTGAATATGCTGCCGTTCCACCCTTGCGGGGTCTGTCCAACCTGGGTAGCGATCTCACCGGTCTTTTGATTAACATCAGTAAACATCGTGTCCAGGTTGGAAGTGATCATCCCGGTTAAGAGTTCCCTCATCCATTCCTCAATCGCATCAAAAATCTGACTGAACATGGATCTCTACTCCTTTCTCTTAACCAAATAATCCACTCAGAAGCGGGATCAGCTGTGTTCCGATCAGGATAACACCACCACCGCTCATCAGCTGTTTAATTCCCTGGGATTTTGCACCCGGGTTGTCGTTTCCATAACCTTCCATCAGGTTGATTACGCCCCAAACACCAAGGCCTGCACCGATTGCAACGACCAGTGTCTGAAGGATATTGATTGCACTGCTAAAAAAAGCCATAATCAAATGTATGAACAAACGCTTTTTCTTATGGTCTGTAAGCGTTTGGCTCTACTCCTTTCCCTTTTATTCAGACCTTTTTTTACACCTGCTAAGTAACAGGGTGCTCGAATTTCTTCTTTCATATAGCCTCCCTTCATGTTTATTCGATGGATTCTAAGTAAAATAAGAACTCTTCAACATCAATTCCTGTATCATAAAAATCATCGAGGTTATGATCCAGATTTCGATATTCCACAAATCCATCACTGCCTTCATATCTAATGCACTGGATTATGACAAAGTCTCCATTTTCTAAAAGCCAGAATTCCTTGGTAGCTGCGATTATGATTCCCCCCTGAAAAGCTTCCTGCGTTTCCATATCCAGACAGATTCCTGCATAATCGAAAATACCAATTTCTAAGTCAAATAAATCCTTTTCGTCACTATTTTTTCCACAGACTATAAGCGGCATAGTCTTATTTTTTTCCAAATATTCAAATAAACTGTCCGCATACCGATCCATTGCACATTCAATGACTCCATCCTCTTTCACCTCTGTAAGACCAACATCTATATAGTTAGCTAATCTCAATGTATTCATGGATTCAAACCAGTGTTTTAATTTGTATTTGAATAATTCCTTCTGATAGTGTTTTTCATTTAATCTACTTTTTGCTGTGTTTGTATTAAGTCTCATCATTTTCTCCTTCCTCAGCTTCAATCGCCGATACATCTTCTTGTGTTACAGTTACTTCATACATTTCAAATTCTGTATCTTCCGACATCACCAGTCGGTGTGCCAGATATTTTTCGACATCAAACGCATTATTCTTATTGAAATCGGCAAGCTCTTTGTACCGTTTATGCTTTGTGATGTCATATTTGTTGCTTAAAAACGGACGGACTCCTCGAAGCTGTAAGATACATTTTTCTCCATCCATGACCGCCAGCTCATCTCTACTCATCAGCTCCTTTCCAGTCTTTTGATAGTTCAGTCCATAGGACCGGTTGCTGCCTCTGGTATCTGATGTGTTGTAAAGATCAATGGTTTCCTTTCCCAGGGTTTCTGATATTTCTTTCAGTGTGGAACTTTCCTTGCCGCCCAGGAAAAGAACGGTGTCACAATTGCCTGTAATCGTCTCAGCAGCATCCTTATAGATGGTTTTCAGCTGAGATTGTGACTGCAAGATGATAGAAGCTGAGATTTCCCTGCTTCGGATCGTAGCAATCAATTTGTCGAATTTTGGGATCTGTCCGATATTACTGAACTCATCAAGAAGCAGCCGTACATGATAGGGAAGCCTGCCTCCATGCTCATCATCCGCTTTATCACAAAGCAAGTTAAAGAGCTGGGTGTACATGATCGCTACCACAAAGTTAAATGTGTCATCTGTGTCGCTGATGATAACAAACATGGCTGTTCTCTGATCACCGATCATATCCAGTTCCATTTCGTCATACGACATGATTTCTCTTAGTTCCTGAATATCAAATGGTGCAAGTCTGGCACCACAGGAAATCAAAATCGATTTTGCAGTTTTGCCGGCAGCAAGCTTGTACTTGCGATATTGCCTTACTGCAAAGTGTTCCGGATTTTCTGCTTCCAGTTCTTCAAACAATTCATCCACCGCATTTTTAAATTCTTCATCATCCTCCCTGGTCTCACTGGCATTGATAAATTCCAACAAAGTAGAAAAGTTCTGTTCTTCCTCTGGTGCTTCATACCAGATGTATCCGATCAGTGCAGAATACAACAGACGTTCGGCCTTCACCCAGAAATCTTCGGTTGATTTTTCACCTTCACCTTTGGTATTTGCAATAATGGTATTGACCAGTTTCAAGATATCTTTCTCGCTCCGGATATAATGGAACGGATTGTAATGCATGGACTTTTTAAAGTTGATTGTATTTAGCACCTTGATCCGGTAGCCTCCATTTACCAGCATCTTCCCGCATTCAACAATGATCGTTCCCTTCGGATCAGTGACCACATAGGATACGTGATCTGTCATCTGCATAAGGTTCGGCTTCACATAGAATCTTGTCTTACCGGATCCAGAACCACCGATGACAATCACATTCTTATTTCTGGCATACTTTGGTGCTTTTGGTCGGCTGTTCATGGTCAGACGTTCTGTTTCTGTGAGGATGACATTGTTCTCAAAGACCGGATCCATGAAGGGTTCGATATCTTTTCTGTTTCCCCATCTTGCAGAGCCATACTCCACACCCTGCCGGAACTTCTTTGCATTTTTAGAACGATAGTAGACCACCAGCTTTAATGCACCTGCAACCAGAACACCTACTGTAAGATCCTGCAAAGCGATACTTGGCAGCCAGCTTAAAAATACCAGTCGGAAATTGACTAACATCACGCCAAGTCTCTGTACCATGCTTTCTCCCAGGCAATGCCGGTACAGCCAGGATCCTTTATCTGCTACATAGAAGATAAAGAAATATGGGAGATTTAAGATCACCAGCCGTTTGACCTGGATCTTCTGTAATTTCTCCCGCATCATCGTTCCTGACCTCTGGATTTTTGTCTCTGCTTCACACGCTGGCGGTGCTTTGCTTTTCTTTCTACAGATTTCTGCAGTTTCTTTCTGACAGATGGTTTCTTCACCTGTTTCTTTTTCAGTTCTACTCCGGCATATTCCCGGAAAGCCGCTGTCATCACATCCACATCTTTAGCCTTAAAGAAGACCAGATATTTTGGTGGATCAGCACCGACTTCTTTTTTCAGGCTGTAATCAATCCCGTACTTTCTTGCCACACGGTCAAAGGATTTGATATTTTCATCTGTGATCTTTATGTTGGAAAGCTGTACTCCCTGTGCATTCAGCTGCTTGATGGTCTGCTTTCCATGTGGCTTTTTCTTTTCAATCTTTTTTCGGGCTTTTTCCCTTCCTTTCTCCTGAGCCCGTCCGGTCTTTTCAGCCATTTTCACCTGCGTTGCTTTCTGTTTCCTGCGGTTGTCCATTTCCAGGAACTTCCGAAGGGCTGCTTTTAGCACACTGGCAGTGATCTTGACTCCCTGGATGCTCAGGCTAATCACTTTCTGATTTACTTCTTCCTGCAATTACCCACGTCCTTTCTTTCCTTTCATCTCAGAATAAAGACGGGCAATACAATATCCGATGCATGGAACATGTTTTCCATACGGACAGCCACCACATGGTGTTGTTTTTACTGCTTTTTTCTTTTCCGGAAGCAGATAGTGGCACTGTTTCAAGCTACAGCCTTTCTTTTTGCCTCCCCACCAGTAACAGTACTTGCAGGACCATGGCTTTTCTTCGCTGTACTTTCTTCCCTCAATAGCTGCATTTGGTTCTATAATCAGATCTTTATTAGTCTTCATTCTGTTCTTCCTCTTTTCTCATGATTTCTGTCAGTTTTTTCTCTGCCTGACTTCCGGCAACAATGAGACAATACAAAACTGTAAATATTGCCGCTGCTCCCAGAAGAGCAACAAAAATAATGATATTTCTCATGGTTTCTCCCATCTAAAAAAGCGTCCACAGATTCCTTTCGGTTTCCATGAACGCTCATTCTTATTTGATTAGTGTTTCTTTTTTCTCATAAATGCAACGGCTCCTGTACCAGTCGCACCAATGCCGAGAAGCATAAACCACAGCCACAGATTGGTGTTATCCCCAGTCTTTGGTGAATCACTGACAGGTTTTCCACCTTCCGGTGTCTTTTCTGCCGGTTTTTCCTCATCTACCATGGTTACATGCTGTACTTCACTAGTATCCTTTACTTCGAATTCCACATCTTTTGCAACCAGATAGCCATCCGGTGCTGTTTCTTCACGGAGAGTGTATTTTCCGATTGGAAGCATTTCGATGTAATGTGCTTTCTCTGTACTGGTCCAGCTTTCGACAACTTTTCCATCCTGATCAAGGATCGTGAGTTTTGCTCCCGGAAGTTCTTTTCCGGCGATATCCTGTTTGGAGATTTTCATCTTCGTCACATCATCCTTCATCTCAACTTTCTGCACATCGGCAGTATCTTTGATGGTGAACTTCACGCTTTCAGCTGTCACATAACCATCGACCGGTTTTGTTTCAACCAGTGCGTATTCTTTTCCGACAGTCAGCTCACGGATCACATGTGCTTCTTTACCGGAAGTCCATTCATCCACGATATTTCCATCGGCATCTACCACTTTCAGCTTACATCCTGGAAGTTCTTTTCCGGTTGTCAGACTGGATTTGGTAAATTCTACAACGGTTGGCTGATTCTCAAATGTAAAATCATAGGTTACAGTCGGCTGATTTTCACCTGCATACTCAAAAGTAAATTCCTTTACTTCATCGTTGGTTACGAATCCATCCGGTGCATAGAGTTCTTTTACATAGTAAGTGGCTCCTATTGGAAGATCTGCAACAAATGTGATCTTTCCTTCTTCATCCGTAGATTTCAGTTCAATGATCTCATTGGCTTCGATCAGGACTTTACCAGTTGTCTCAGACTTAATGTCTTCTTTGGCAAATAATCCAAAGATAGCGCCTTCCAATGTACGGTCAGAATCTTTTTCTTTCTTAAGTACACTGACTTCTACTCTCTGGCGGTTGTTCTGCCAGTCTTTGTCATAGACTACAACTGGTGTATTCTGATCCATGTAAGTCAGATCTACATGACGGATCTCACCATCCAGTACATGACCGTAAGCAGTTCCTGTTTCTTTCACATAGTATTTACCAAGTGGAAGATTTTCCAGTTTTGCAATACCGGTTTCATCTGTCTTTATTGTTGCAATCAGTTCATCCTTTTTATAGTAATCGTCACTGACGCCATCGGCAGCCTTAATCTCTTCCTCAGCATAGACTTCAAACGTAACATCTGTCAGCTTTCCAGTTACATAGTTGAAAATGTGTTCCACCACACCTTTGACCTTATCGGCCAGTGTAACAGAATCCAGGAATTCTCCCTTCTTGTTGATTATGAGTTCACCAACCGGTACCTCGTCCTTCATTTCCACTTTTTGAACCTCTCCGGTATCTTTGACTGTGAATGTCACATCATTGGCTACCAGATAACCATGTGGTGCAAACTCTTCATGTAGGGTATAATTCTCACCCACTTTCAGATATTTGATCACATGCGGTGCATCTTTGGAAGATGTCCAGCTGTCTACTACATTTCCATCTTTATCCGTTACTTTCAGATAAGCTCCATCCAGTTCTACACCGGTTGTTGCATCTGATTTTGTGATCTCAACAGTTGTCGGCTGGTTCTTCTTTACGGATTTTAATGTTACTGTCTGTACATCCTGCCCCTGATAAGAAGCATCAAATCTCAATACTTCATCCGAAGATACGAATCCATCTGGTGCTTTCAGTTCTTTTACATAATAGCTTCCAAGTGGAAGATCCAGTGTACATGCTGCCTGACCTTTTTCATCAGAAGTCATTTCCTGTAAAAGAGTATCTGCTTTAACGATCACTTTTCCATCTTTCGTCTGAATGTCTTTTGCATTGTAAATACCGAACACTGCTCCGGCTACTGTATTGCCTGTCTCAGCATCCTGTTTTTCAACCGTAATCGACACTTTCTGTCGTTCATCTGTGACAGAGATTTCTTTCTCGATCACTGCAGTATCCTGATCCGCATAAGCAAATTCGACATTTTCCGGCACAGTATTTAACACATAAGTGTCCGGTGCATTCTTCTCTTTGACATAGTATCTGCCAAGTGGAAGATTCTTTACGGTTGCATAACCATCTGCATCCGTTGTGACGGTTGCTACCAGTGCATCCTTTGCAAAATACAGAGTTCTCTGTCCATCTGCATCTACCTGATGATCGGCAGTATAAATATCCTCTGCCGCATAGACTTCAAATTCAGCACCTGCAAGTCCAGCCATTTCATACTGGAATTCCTTATCAAATCCCTTTAACACTTCCCCCTGTTTATAGATCTTTAACTGACCTTTGACCGGGGCGTTGGTATATTCCACATCAATGACTGCATCTCCTGTGACAGGATCGGTCAGATAAGCAGTATCTGTATCAACGGCAACTGTCACATAGTTTTTGGATATTGTGTACCCATCGGGTGCCGTCACTTCCTCAATCCTGTAGTTACCAGGTTTCAGATTCTTTGGCAGTACCAGGTATCCTTCCTCATTTGTGAAATAGGATTTGTGTACCGTTGGCTTCGGATAGGATGTTGTCTGTTCCACATATTTCTGATTATCCAGGTCGTATACCTTGAACTCAGTATTAGCCAGGAGTACAGATTTCTGTGTTTCTGCATCCTTTTTGATAATCTTTAATTTTGCTTTGAATTCTTTATCCAGCAGCACTCGCCATGTCTGCGGTGTATCCGGATGATTCTCTGTGATCTTCACTACAAAATCATCGACCGGTGCATAGTTGTGTTTGCTTGTGGTTTCTCTTACCACATAAGTTCCATATGGAAGCGGAATCGATCTTGCATATCCTTTTTCATCGGTAAACATTTCTGTCTGACCATCTGCAGTCAGTACAACTGGTCTGGCTGAATCAAAATCATAACTTCCATCTGCTTTTACTTTCAGATCACTGACAAGCCATGCTGAAAAACCAACTCCCTGCAGAAGATCTGCATCGGTCTTTCCGTTGTTTGCTGCCTTGATGATCTGGAACGGCTGCTTGATGACGGTTTCTTTACATACAGAAGTTCTTTCTACTGTCGGAACAGTAGCACCTTCGTAAGTACAGTCCACATCATGTTCTGTCGGATCCAGTACATATCCCACCGGAGCACTAAGCTCTTTCAGATAATACTTTCCAAGATACAGATCCGATACAGAGGCTTCGCCATTCTTATCCGTTGTCAGGGATGTGATCAGGCTGTCTTTCTTATGGATTGTTCCGGTTCTTCCATCCGGATGAACAATGTCTTCTCTTGCATAAAGGCCATATACCGCACCTTCCAGTGTTGCATCTCCCTGGGCTTCATTGCCTGTCTCAGCATCCTGTTTTGCAATGTTGAGCTTTGCATTTATTCGCTTATCCGTTGCATTTTTGGTTGTTGTCTTTCCGATAGCAAGAGTCACATTATAAGACTTTGTATCGATCTGATACCCTGTTGGAACAGAGATTTCTTTCAGATAAACAACTTCCTGTGTCTTTTCCATTGTGAGCTGTGAAGCACCATTCTGATCAGTTGCAGGCATCTCTGCGATCAGCTTTGTACATGCAGCATCGGAATAGATCCCGTACACTGCACCAGCCAGTGCATTTCCTGTATCCTGGTCTTTCTTTACAATGGATACCTTGCATTCTTTTGTCCAGGTTACTTTAAAATCCACATATTTCTCATTTCCGACACCTTCACCGAAAACAAGAGCCAGGTCCTGTGTTCCAGATCCTGTTACAATCTTGTAAGCAGAGTATTCTTTATCAATGCTTCCCTTCATCCGAGAAGAAAATGTAGCACTGACGCTCTCTGCCTGATCAAGTGGTGCTGTCAGATAAAACTGTGTACCTCCACTGATTTCTACACTTGCTCCTGCAGCACTGGTTTTACCGGTTGTCACATTTACAAGCTTTACACCGCTTGGCAACTTAAATGTGATTGTCTGCAGTTTATCTGCTTTGAATGTGATCACGCTTGTTCGCTGGCTGTTTCCTTCCACATAAGCCTTTACATTAGATTCGGAAAAGCTCATATCTACAGACGGAATGTCCGGCATATTTACACAATAATTATAAAGTTCCATTGCCAGGTTCTTTCCTGTTGCATTGGTTCCGGATGCCCAGTCACTGGATCCATTTGCATATGCCGCTGCGATATGAGTAATAATGAATCTCTTTCCTGCCGGGAAATCCGGATGTTTCTCATCAAAGAAACCATTCTCATCACTTGCTTTTGTTCCGTAATAGCAGACCTTTGCAAGTGTCTTTCCATCGGTAAGTTTCTGGATCGTATAAGTTCCATTTCCCGGTCCTTTTTTGGATGGTTCAACACAGTATGCTGTCGCATTGATGCTTCCCCATTTCACATAATATGGACAAGTCAGATAAGAACCTAATCCATAGTCTGCGTAATAGTACCAGGAACCGGCTGTGACGGTGACTGATTTTGTTCCTGTCTCACCAGAAGCAAGCATCATTGGCATATCGAAAGTAATACTTTCGCCTGCTTCAAGATCTGCAAGAGCAACCTCCTGGTCAACAGCTTCCTGCATAACCTCTGAGAGTGTGATCCCTGTTTCCTGATCAACGGTCTCCTGATCCTCCGTTGCTTCGATCTCTGCATCAAATTCTTTTTCTGTCAGTTCTGTTTTACTCTCCGTGTCAGCAGCACCAGTTTCCTCTGTAGACGAGTCAGCCTCAGAATCCTCTGTTTCTGTCTTATCGGAAGAACCAGCATCCTGATCAGAAGAACTTTCTGACTGCGAATCTTTCTGCTGATCCGCTTCTTTTACCACGATCTTTCGATTGATCTGGTAGGTTGGATGATCCGTTGTCTGTGGTTCTACATAATAGACTGCCTTATAGGAATTGGCATAATCGGTAGAAAAGTCATTCCCGTCCGTATCTTTTGCTTCCTGAAATGTAACTTTTACTTTGCTGTCATCCTGGATCGTAAGACCGGTATAATCACTCTTTACATCGAAATTGTCTCCAACCTTGATCTCATAATCCTTTGCAGTTACCACTTCATCTTCATCCAGCTGATCCTTGATCTCCTCATAATACGGGATCTTTTTTACAGATCCGGCATCATCAGAAGCATAGGCAACTGCGGGAGAGAGTACCGTCGATAAAACCGTTACTGCAGTCAATAAACCGGACATCACCCTGCGTGCTTTCTTTTTCACGTTCATTCTCTTAAATCCTTCCTTTCTGATTTTTTGTGTATGATTATCTGTTCGTGTCTGCGTATTATCTTTTATACGAAGATGATCGCCTCCTTTCCTGAAATTTGCGCTATTTGGGACAGTCAGCACAAGCTGAGATAACAGCACAAATATATGGCGGTACCTGTTTATCACAAATACCGCCACATGATTTCTACTGTCATCCTCTTTTCAGATTCAGACATTTTATTTTGATTTAAGATTTAAGCGTTTTCCTGTTTTCTTTCCCGGATCCGTTCCTATATCAGTTTCCATCTCTGATACGTTTTCTTCTGGCAGACACGCAGCTTTTCGCTCTATGCATGTTCAAACCGAATATCACTCCGGGCAGGCTATTCATTTTTCAAGGTTCAGGAGGAAGCATTTTTAACTCCCTCACATATACAAAAGATGAACGGCCTTTTTACAGGTTCCAAAATGAAATTTTTTTAATTTTTTATTGATTGGCATGTTTTTTCATGATTTCAATCGATCGTTTTATAGTTCCGGCTACTGTCTGCTGACTGATTCCAAGACTTTTCGCAATATCCATCTGATTCATCTGCTCCCAAAAATACAGGTAAATAATCTCTTTTTGTCTTTCTGTTAATGTTTGCAACAGTTCTTTGATCAACTCTTTTTCAATCATATCGTCCAGACAGTTCCTTCTTGGATCGATCAGATATTTCCGGTCTTCCACGACTACAGAATAAGATATAATTCCGTGATAATCGCCGATCTTGATTTGATTGGTTATCATTCGATCAGATGCAACTAATAATGGAAGCACATACCAGTTTTCATTATCAAAGAACTCTCGTTTCACTCTTTTTCTTGTTCCATCGGCATTTTCATATTCATAGCCACTACATTTGTGCAATGGAAATACTGTGGTCTTTGTTCCTTCCTGATAAAGTACATAGCCATTTTCATAGACAGCAATGGATGCATCTGTCTCAAGTACTTCTTTTACAACAATCTCTGCTCCAGATTCTTTTAACGCTTTTGCTGATGGAGTATCTGCCTTCATATCTGCTACTTTTACTACTTTCTTTAATTCTTTTAATGTCAACATATGGACCGCCTTTCTGCCTTTCGGCTACGGGCAGTCCATGAACAAGCATTAAAAATGAGCATTCCAATGAGCCACGAACTCACCCGTTTTTTTTGAACGGGAGTCCGTGACTCCAAGATCATTTATTTTTTCCTCCTCACATATACAAAAGATGGGAGGCTAAAATACAGTGTCTAAAACATAAAAAATTTAAAAACATAAAAAAACCCGACAAAACAAATACTTCAACGATCTCCAAAACCAGAAAATACTTCTGATCTTGCAGTGTATCCGTAAATGTTTTGCCGGGCTCTTAGTGATTCCAGTCAGGTTCAGCTCCTTGACAAACTCTTGCTGTCTGGTGCGTTCTTGATGGTTCCTGCCAAATCCAACGCTTACTACAGACAGCTCATTCTATTCTGTTATGATCCCTGATTCATCATCTTTCGGGAATACGTCCGCATCCTGGACTTTAATTGTTCATCTCGGATGTGGATCGGACGAACCGACACCATATCATCCTTTACAAATATCTCCAATGTACTGCGACATTTTTTGCACTCCACTTCTGAATCGCTTTGTGCGCTCTTTTCAATAAATGCTCCGCATACAGAGCAGTGTACATGCCATTTAATAGCACCTGATCCCATATAGGCTTCCTCCTTTAAGCAATAAGTTATTTCTCCATTTATTACTCAACGGACCAAAGGGAAATCAAATCCGCCTTATGAGCATCATGCCATCCATTCCGTAAGTGCCAAAGCTGCACGAACAGCACGATTTTTATTCTGATCAGATCTGCTTTGTCGATCTGTGCATCCTTTTTTATCCTTCCGCCAGCTACCACACACTCTTTCCGGTCTAAAAAATTCCGCTGTGATTCATTAACATGATATTTCAATAGTTTCAAATACATCACCAGTCAGATCACAGATGTCCTGGATCTGAATCTCGGTATCATCAATCCGTAAGTGGACTGATGGATCAAAAAATTCTACGGTTCCAGATAATGTATGGTACTGACCAACGGATGGATTCTTCCATGACTTTTGAAAATAAGTTGCCTGTATCTTCATTCCATATGTCAGTATCCTTAATTTCATATCCAGCTCATTTTTCTTTTCCTCAGATAAATCTCTTTTCGGTTCGTAAATGATTTCCTGTTGCCGGATCGTTTCATCCAGTCCACGAAGTGCCGCAAATGGAGCAAACTGTTTTGCCCTGCGTCCTACATCCATGGGATGTCTCCTGGAAACCGGTCTTGGTAAATATAAATACGGTTGATATGCACTTGCCAGCACTTTTTGCACCTCCTCTAAGCACGGTGACCGCCAATCTGTTCGTTGCGTTCTCTATAAGTAGAACACTCCAGCAGGTTGGATCCCCGCATGATTGCATTCTTTCCATAACGCTGCTTTACATTCAATACTGCTTCCTGTAAATGCCGTTCCTTATCGGTCTGTTTTGGATCATCAAACAGGCTGTACTGCACATAACTTTCAGGAGTAACCCTGTTCGCACACACCTCGATTCTTCGGATTCCAGTATATCTGTCTGCAATCCTGAAATATAAGTCTTCAACTGCATCTATAATCTTCTTGGAACTATTACTTCCTCTTTCGAGTTTTACGGTTCCTTTGGATGCCTCATGCTCATACCTGTGGTCATAGGCAATCCATAAGGTGAGGGAGCTTGTTACCAGTCCCTTTTCAAACAGATCCAGGACCAGGTTGTCTGTCATTTCCCTTACAATCACAAGTGCTTCGTCAAAAGAATAATTTCGCATCAGCACCTGGCCATTCGATAGGCTGTGTTCCTCCGAATGATAGTTCTTGATGTCACTCATCCGGCATGTTTCATAGCCCCATGCATGATCGATCAACAGCTCTGCATCAATCCCAAACATCTTATACAGCCAGTCTTCGGATCTTAAAGAAGCCATTGCGATATCGCCCATCGTATGAATCCCGTAACCGGCCAGTTTTTTTTCAGTCCGGGATCCAATCCTCCAGAAGTCACTTAATGGTTTATGATCCCATAGCTGCTCTCTGTAAGAGAATTCATCCAGGATTCCAATATGGTCATCCACATGCTTTGCTACGATATCCATTGCGATCTTAGCAAGATACAGATTGGTTCCCACACCAGCAGTTGCAGTGATACCCGTTTCCTCCATGACCGTTTGCATAAGCTTTACCGCCATTTCTTTTGCAGTGAGATGATAAAGCTGCAGATAGTTTGTCGCATCAATAAAACACTCATCGACACTGTACACATGAATATCTTCTTTTGAGACGTACCGCAGATAGATTCCATAGATCTTTGCGGAATAATCCATATACAGCTGCATCCTTGGCATGGCTGTGATGTACTTCACACAATCCGGTATCTCATGGATCCGGCACCGGTTCTTGATGCCAAGCGCCTTCATGGCCGGAGTGATTGCCAGGCAGATTGTTGACTTTGATCTGGTCGGATCTGCAACCACCAGGTTTGTTTTAAATGGATCAAGCCCACGTTCTACGCATTCTACAGAAGCATAAAAGGACTTCAGATCAATACAGATAATAGAAGTCTGATCCTGACTCACATTGCCACCTCCCATACGTCTTTCCTCTTTTTGTAACATGTATCCCATTTTAACTATCAATGACTGTCTATCTTTCCTGTTTTCTTCAAAATACAGGAAATTCATTTCACATATCCATTGACAAAAGAGGAAATATTGTGTATCTTATAGGAAAGATGTTTCCCTTATCTGTGATTCACATTATAGGAGAGATATCTCCCTTTGTCAAGATTAATTTTTAATTTTTAGGAGACACATTTCCCGTTTTGCCTTGAGGCGGCTAATGAAACTTATAAGACAAGGATTAGAAAGAGGTATGTTTATGACATTCGGTGAAAAAGTAAGATCATTAAGAAAAGAAAAAAAGATGAGTCAGCAGGAACTGGCCAGTATGGTTGGTGTTTCATATAGGACCATTCGATCCTGGGAAGTAGAAGGACGTTTTCCAAAACAAAATGTTCTATATCAGAAACTGGCAGATGCATTACAGTGTGACGTTTCTTATCTCATGAGTGAGGATGAAGCTTTTATCACAGAAGCATCCGAACAGTTTGGTAACCGTGGTGCCAGACAGGCTCAGCAGATCCTGGAACAGGCTGCAGCTATGTTTGCTGGTGGATCACTGACAGACGAAGATAAAATAGCTTTTATGGATGAGATCCAGAGCCTTTATCTGGATTCCAAAAGACGTGCAAAGAAATTTACACCGAAAAAATATCTGAAAAACCAAGAGGAAAAATAATAGAAGGCGGGATTATTGTACACCTAATCTGTTACCTTATAGTTACAAGGATATTTCTGCCCTTTTTATTTTTTACTTTTGAGGTGATTTATTTGAGAAACACTTACATATATACAGAAACAAAGAAATTAATCAAGAAATATGGCACCAGGGATCCCTTTGAGATCATGGATCAGATGAACATTGTTGTCGGGGAAACTTCCAGATATAAGACACTGAAAGGATATTGTTTTATGAGCTGCAAGACGATCTATGTCATGATCAGCAGTTTCCTTTCAGAAGAAGAAAAGATGATCGTTGCCGCCCATGAATTAGGACATATCATCCTGCATCGTTCCCAGCTGAAAATGGCTCCGATGCAAGATGATACACTCTACAATATGACGGATAATACAGAATACCAGGCCAATCTGTTTGCAGCCGATCTGCTGATTGATGATGAGGAAATCGAAGATATGGTTCAGAACGAGGACCTGGATTATTTTGGACTCTGCAGTTCTTTGAATGCGACTCCGGAACTCATGAGCTTTAAACTATACAGCCTGACAAAACGAGGCCAAGCTTATCATATGCCAATGGAGATACAGAGTAATTTCCTGGCGAAATAATATAAGGATAAGCGCATTCTACAATAAGAAAACTATAGATTTATCTCACTGAAAGGGGGATTATTTATGTCCAAACATCATATGGAAAAGCTAACCTGCCCTTCCTGCCATCATGATGGAGATTTTGAAGTCTGGGACAGCATTAATACTGTCCTGGATCCTGAAATGAAAGAGAAGGTACTTAATCAGTCTATTTTCCTTTATACCTGCCCGAACTGTGGAGAGACCTTCCGTTTAAACTACCCTATACTCTATCACCAGATGGAAGATCTTGTCATGATTTATCTGGTTCCTGAATCAGAAGTAGAGAAAACATATGAAATATTTTATGAAAAAAATGCTTTGGCTGATTTTCATACCGAAAAGTACTTAAACCGAATTGTGACATCAGCAAATCAGCTCGTTGAAAAGATCCAGATCTTTGATGCTGGTAAGGATGACAGGATATTGGAACTTGTTAAGTTGCTTGCGACAGATTCTATTCTCAAAAATGATCCTGATAAAGAATTTGATGAACTGCGCTTTGCTGTCGATGACGATGGAACAAATATTCTTGTAATCATTAATAAGGGTGAGATCACTGGTGCAGTTGACATTGACAATATGTATGAATTTGCTTCTTCACACTGCGATGATTTCAAGGATCTTCGAGATGATGAGGACATTGTTATCAATCGGGAGTGGATCCTTAACAAACTTGCCGAAGCAGAAAATTAATAATATATTTGGTGGCTACACCCCCAAGCCCCTGTAGAATAAATAACGCCAGTACTGGATATCAAAAATCCCGCACCGGCGTTATTTATTAAAATATTTTGTTTTTTAATCTTCAACGCTCTCTACTGAAACTTCTTTTTTCTTCCTACTTTTACCAGAAATCATCTTGTGTCCTGTATAAATAGCCATAATCATGCAAAGCAAAGAACTTGCTGCAAAGTACTTATGGCCTTCTTTTGATCCCTTATAACCAGTATAAAAAGTTCCAAGCATTGTAATCAGTGCACCGATAGACCAATATTTATGTGATTTCATTCAGATACCTCCTGCCGTTTATCTTAATCATATACCTTTTAAAAGATATAAACAAACTGAAAGTTATAGTGCAATCTTTTTCCATTTTCTAATCTTGGTTCTAAAGGTTCCGAACGGAGCAACTGTATTAACATGTATGAATTTGTATACTTCCCAGACGGCTGTTTTAGTTGCTTCGTCAGCCCATTTTCTCATATGTGGTTTAAATAATTCTTCATCACTCAGAGAATCAATCATTGCATAAATAGAGTTGATATTCTCATTCAATCTGTCTTTCAATTCTTGCAGTGACAGCTGGGCATATGTATCTGTGAACCATTGATATAATTCGCCAAGCTGATTCCACTTAAAATTATCCGAAGGAGTTTTGACAGGAATACCCTTTCTTTCGTCTGATTCCCATTTAATAACAAGAGTTGTCCAGCCAACCTGATAAGCAAGATTTTCTGCCGGAGTTCGATCGACCTCATCAATTCTCTTATCTTTTAAACGCTCCGGAATATCATTAAATTCTGAAATATACTTTGCAAAGCTTTTATTTATCTCGTTTTTAAGCTCGTCTTTATTCTCATATGTTCTCAATAGTCTATCCCCCTCAGCTTCCGATTTTCCGGTTTCAAAAACAGGAATTTTCAAATTAGTCTTTGCAAATAACCTTTGAACCTTCACCATCAATTACAATTCCCTGATGGTTGTTAATAGGGCATAGATTCAAATCCGAAAACTCAGTCATTATTTTCTCGGTAACTTTCTTAAATGGTGCTGTAAGATAATGCGGAAGAACATAGAAATCAATCAAATCAAGCCCTGCATCATCTTCTTGTGAGTAGTCCTCCGGCTTTTCATCCATTTGCTCGATATATTGGATGCTTGGAGCGCATATAATCGCACCTGCCGATTCACCAATCATCAGTTTTCCCTTTGCCAATTCTTTCTTCAACAGCTCATCCGTTCCCGTTTTACGGAGCTGGTCTATAAGGAAAAAAGAATTTCCGCCGGTAAAATATATCACATCCGCATCTTCAAAAACAGACTGTATCGTTGAATAAGCCTCCGTTGAAATATCAATTTCAGTTACGATTGCTCCCAACTTTTTGAATAATTTTCGAGCCGAGCCGACATAACCGGTGTAGCCTTCACGCAGCGAAGCTGTTGGAATAAATGCGACTTTTTTATTTTCAATTTCTTCCTTTATCAGACTTCCTACACTTGAAAAGTGCGAACATAAAAATAGTTTCATCAATATTCTCCTTTATAAATACCGATTTGCACTTCAAATCGTTTTCTTCATTCTATCACAGCATCTATTATTCTGCCATCAATCTTTCGAACCAGGTATCCATGACAATAATAAACTGGCTTGCCCCTTTCCACTCTTGCAGCATTTCATCCAGAGTTTTGTGTTTCTCATATTTCTGCACATACACCCAGGTGGCTATACCACTGGCTTCAGAGATAATTCCCGTTATGATCTTACGCATGATGTCCTCAAATTCTGCGATTTCCTCTTTAGGAACAATGTCGTAAAGGTCGGGAATCTGGAAATTTTCTTTCCCACAATTCTCATGTACATCAATTAAATCTGCCTTAACTCTCTTTCTGGATTCCTCAGGTAATTTCAAATATTGCCAGATCATTGACACCACTTCGGACGGTGTGTCTTTTTTGATTGGTGGTAACTGAATAAAATCATTGTTTTCGCTCATTTTCATATCCTCCTCAAGATAAAATAAAATCAATAATAGATTCTCTTGTCATGTCAAGTACAGTATCTACAACCACTCCTGCAAACAGAATCAGATACAGAATAGTGCTCAGCACAAATAGGAATGCAACCTGAACCCAGTCATGGTAACAGTATGCAGTCGCTATAATCAACAAAGTGAATAGAAACCCAAGGATTCCCCTGACAACCGCATAAGTCTGTACTGTCATCTTCACTGCTAGGCCGATCACAAAAAGGATCAGCCATACCGGCAGTAATAATATCTTCCCAGCAAATTTTAAAATAAACATGTGCACCTCCTATATTACCAGTCCTGGCATATCATGGTTTACCTCTGCCTGATAATACCCGTTCATCGTTGACGGTGCATTAAACAGGGCTGCTAACAAATATTTCTTGATATTCTTCACCTTTGTGGTGTTACCACTCATACAGTGTAAGACATACTCGATATGTGAATAGGTCAGCATCAGAAATTTTTTCTTCACCAGTGATGCCGGATACCAATTGCTGGCAATCAATATCTTGTCGTTTTTACACATCACAGTTTCTACGATCAGGTTCACGATTTCATCTACCTGTCGCATATCGTCATGATGGGTTACTTCCAGTGATTCATAATCAATGGTCTCTTTGACAAGGTTTTCATAAGCCTGATAATCCTCAGAGTGATTATCGCTATCAAATCTTTTCTCATCCACAGATATGATAGGATTAGATTTATTATCATTCATTTCAGTATCACTAAGATTAGTATTATTAGGGTTTGAAATGTAAACTTCTTGAAGTTTGTTTTCGGGACTTCTAGAAGTTTGATTTTGGGACTTCATGAAGTTTGAATTGTAAACTTCTGTAGATTCCTCATTTTCCTCAGAAGTTTGTTTTTTAAACTTCTTCAATTCATCCTCCAGTGATTTCTCTTCCGTTTTTTCCGGCATAAAAGTTTTCACGTAGATAATGTTCACCTTTCCAAATCCCTGTCTGCGTTTCTCAATCAAACCAATTCCTGTTTCATCATCCAGTTCCTGCATGGATTTTATTGCTTTATTTCGACCGCAATTCAGTAATTCCATGATATCTTCTATCGAAAAGTAAATATATGCTCTGTTATTTTCATCAAACCATTGATTTTTAATGGACAGGGACATACGATCCAGCATCAATCCATATAAAATTTTAGCATCGCTTGATAAATCTTTAAAGTAACTATCTGTAAATAATGCTTTTGGTATACGGTAGAAGCTGAACTGATCAGCTTCCGCTCCGTAGAAATATTTGAATTTCATCTTTTTATCCATAACTTCCTCCTTTCGTTTTCTATACAGAAGTCCTCTTTCTAAACTTCTGTGTCTCTTTTCTTCTTCTGTTTCTTACTTAATCATTTTGTTCTTGAGACCATTTTTCCAGCAAGGATTCTATCACCCGTTCCATATCATCAGCACTGTAGCTCTCTGGAAAATACTTCGTCAGCTTCTTTTCTGAAAACGTAATAGATCTTGATGGTGTCTTTACCATCATACATTTATTAAAGATTGTCAGCATTCCCACCTGATTAACCGCTCCTTCATTCAACTGATTTCTGAGAGCAGTGATCTGCTGTGGTTTAATGAAGCCAGTGTCTTTGATATACTCGTAGATCCATTTCTGGATTTCTTTATCGATGTAGGAAATATCTACACCAACTGTGAAAGTCAGCTTTTTGTTATCTACCATATCAAGAAGTTCTGGAATTAGCTCTGTCAGACGGATATATCGTTGAACCTGTTTGGAACTTTCTCCTACTTGTTTTGCCAATACATCTCTGGAAACTGTTCCCATTAAATTCTGGTCATTTTGACCAGAATTATTTTTAGGTCTTCCTGCCTGCCTTTTCATTGCCTCCAACTTCATCCGATACGCAAATGCCTTCTCACTCGGCAATAACTCCTCCCTTTGAATGTTGGCATCCACCATCGCTATTACCGCGTCATCATCCGATAATTCTCTTACGATAGCTGGGATGGTAGTAAGTCCTGCCATCTTTGCTGCATGTAATCTTCGGTGACCGGAGATCATTTCATATTCATCATTGTTGTCCACTCGAAGCAATACCGGTGTCAGCACACCACTAAGCTTTACGCTTTCAATCAGATCCTGCATCTTCTCATCATCAAGAACCTTAAATGGATGATTCTTGAATGCATGGATCTTGTTGATCTCAATTTCCATTGCTGCTTCTTCATTAACAACACCTAATAATTCATCAATACTTGCCAGTTTAATTTTTTCACCCGGTCTATTTTTCATCACTCATAACCTCCTGTGTCAGATTCATATATGCCATAGATACTTTACCTTTCGGACAATGCGTGTAGATACTAATTCCTTCTGCACTTGTCTCTGCCGCTTTTACTGACATTGGAATTACATTTTTAAAGATTGCAATCTGGCTTCCATAAGTTTTCTGTACAAGTGCCGCAATATCCTTCGCATAGTTGGTTCTGAAATCTACCATAGTCAAAAGTATTCCTTCTATCGTCAATTTCCGGTTCAGCCTTTTCTTTACCATAGAGATTGTTTTGATCAGCTGCTGTAATCCCTTCACCGGAAGATAGGCTGCCTGGACCGGAATTAAAACAGAATCCGAAGACACCAAGGCATTGATCGTCATCATTCCAAGGCTAGGTAAGCAATCGATCAAGATATAATCGTATCGGGATCGTATCGTATCGATGTATTCCTTCATGATCATTTCCCGACTCATTACATTTCCCATCGTCACTTCCAAAGTTGACAATTCAATATTTGCCGGAAGCAGATCTACATTTTCCTGATGATGCAGAATACCATCTTCCTCTGATATTTCATCTTCATTAATCACTTTCGTCATGATGGTTGCCAAAGTAACTCCCAGTTCATCCGGCTCTACATATCCAAGACTTGCTGTCAGACTTCCCTGTGGATCTGCATCGATCAATAATACTTTTTTTCCTTCTCTTGCCAGGCCAATTCCTAAATTTACGGTTGTGGTGGTTTTTCCGACTCCGCCTTTCTGGTTTGTAATGGATATCACTTTACACATATGTTGTTCCTCCTGTATTCTTTCATCAAAATTCTTCATCACGGAATGCTTCCAGATATTCATCAATAAGATCCAAATTAACTAACACGATTCTTTTGACATGGTATACTGCTCTGGCATCTTTTGCTAACTGTTGAAATGTATGGACTCCCATGGAATAAAGCATTGCCCCTTCCTCATAACGGACAAATTTCTTACGTCCTCCTTTGACAAGCTTTTCCAAATCCGGAACCTTGCTTCGGTTATTTCCCATAACGCTTCCTCCTTCTCTTCTTTAATTCTGATACAACCTCAGGATTGCCTTCTAAAAAATCATCCAGAATATTCAGATCCACAATGGCTGTTTTTCGAATCGGATAATTGGCTTCTGCTTTTTTCGCCAGTCTGACAAAAGGCCAGTAGGACATCTTATAAATCTTTGCTCCTTGTGTGTAATTTACAAATCTGCGTTTCTTTCCTTCCAGATATTTTTCCAAGTCAGGTGTTTTTCGTTTTTTCATGGCTTCCTCCTTATTTCCAGAAATCTGTATATTACCAGATACTCATTTTATTTGACAGGTACGTGAAAGGATGTTATATCTTAAAAAACAAAAAGGACACATCCAAATGGTATTTCTACCAAAAGTGATGTGTCCTTGTTTAACACTATATTTTCGAAAAATGCTCCTCAAAAATAATCGATATTTTGTTCTTTAGACATATAAGATAAACAGTCAGGAATCCATAGAACCCCTTATTCTATTCTCTTATAATCCGTACGTCACCATTTAAACTTATACAGCTCCAAGCCGTTTCATGTAGCTCCATGTCAATCCGTGGAACCACTTTTCCTGATTGGACGTCTATGACTACCAAACCGAACTCTTTTTTCTGGATTAATACAGCTTAGCACCTGCCGGAATATGGTTATCAACCATCAGAAGATGCAGTTCTTCATCCTCTGAATCCTTCAGGTTATTCACTGCTGAAAGCAGCATACCGCAAGACTCGATTCCCATCATCTTTCTTGGCGGAAGGTTGGTGATTGCAATCAGTGTCTTACCAACTAATTCTTCCGGCTCATAGTAAGAGTGGATTCCGCTTAAGATCGTGCGGTCTGTACCTGTTCCGTCATCCAGTGTGAACTGAAGGAGCTTCTTGCTCTTCGGAACTGCTACACACTCTTTAACCTTTACGGCACGGAAATCAGATTTGCTGAATGTATCAAAATCAACCTCTTCTTCAAATAAAGGCTCAACCTTTACGTTAGAGAAGTCAACTTTTGCTGTCTCTGCTGGAGCAGCTGCAGCTGTCTGAGCTACATTATTTGCTTCATTTTTTGCAGAACCCTGTGATTTCATTGTCGGGAACAGTAATACGTCCCTGATTGCCTGGCTATCTGTCAGAAGCATTACAAGACGGTCGATTCCGTATCCGATTCCACCTGTTGGCGGCATACCGATTTCAAGTGCGTTGAGGAAGTCCTCATCAGTGTGCTCTGCCTCATCATCGCCTGCTGCTGCGTTGGCATCCTGTGCTGCGAAACGCTCACGCTGGTCGATTGGGTCGTTGAGCTCTGAGTATGCGTTACACATCTCCCATGTATTACAGAACAGCTCAAAACGCTCTACCTTTGTAGGATCGCTTGGCTTCTTCTTTGTGAGAGGTGATATCTCGATTGGGTGATCCATGATAAAGGTTGGCTGGATAAGCTCTTTCTCACAGTACTCCTCGAAGAAGAGGTTTACGATGTCACCCTTCTTGTGACGCTCTTCATACTCGATATGATGCTCGTCTGCAAGCTTCTTTGCGGCTGCATCATCAGGTACCTGGTCGAAGTCTACGCCTGCGTATTTCTTGATTGCGTCTATCATTGTCATTCTTGCGAATGGCTTTCCAAGGTCGATTTCCACGCCGTTGTATGAGATTTTTGTCGAACCGCATACCTTCTCAGCGAGGTAACGGAACATTGACTCTGTCAGCTCCATCATGCCCTCGTAGTCTGTGTATGCCTGATAAAGCTCCATAAGTGTGAACTCAGGGTTGTGACGTGTGTCTACGCCCTCGTTACGGAAAACTCGTCCGATCTCGTATACTCGCTCAAGTCCTCCGACGATAAGTCTCTTTAAGTAAAGCTCAAGGGAAATACGAAGCTTTACATCCTCGTTCAATGCGTTGTAGTGTGTCTCGAATGGTCTTGCTGCGGCACCACCTGCGTTTGAAACAAGCATAGGTGTCTCAACCTCCATGAAATCACGGCCTGCAAGGAAGTTACGGATTTCCTTGAGTATCTGTGAGCGCTTGATAAATACCTCTTTGCTCTCCTGATTCATGATAAGGTCTACATATCTCTGACGATATCTGGTGTCTGTGTCTGTCAGTCCATGGAACTTCTCCGGGAGTATCTGGAGTGATTTTGAAAGGAGTGTTATCTCCTCTGCATGGATTGAGATTTCGCCTGTCTTTGTTCTGAAGGCGAAGCCCTTTACACCGTAGATATCACCGATGTCTGATTTCTTGAAGTCTGCGTATGCGTCTTCTCCGACATTGTCCCTTGCCACATATACCTGGATATTGCCCTTTAAGTCCTGAATATTGCAGAAAGAAGCCTTACCCATGACACGCTTGAACATCATACGTCCGGCAATGCTTACCTCGATTGGCTTTGCATCCATGATTTCTCTTCTCTCGTTGTAATCATTGTTGATTACCTCTCGCTTTGCAGCGTCATCCAAGCCCTCAACATCCGGAGCCTTTCTGTCACCGAGAATCTCAGCCTCATGAGCATTGTAAAGCTCCTTTACATCGCTGCTGTGATGAGTGACATTGTACTTTGTAATCTGGAAGGGATCCTTTCCTGCTTCCTGTAAATTCTGTAATTTTTCACGGCGGACCTTAAGGAGCTGGTTTACGTCCTGCTGCTGTCCACCCTTGTTATTATTCTGATTTGCCATTTTTTACCTCTTTTAGTTCTCTTCTGCTCTCTGGATCTCGAGTACCTTGTATGTGAGCTCTCCTACCTGAGTCTCAACAGTTACAGTATCTCCGACTTTCTTTCCAAGAAGAGCTTTACCTACAGGTGACTCGTTTGAAATCTTGCCCTTTAAGCTGTTTGCCTCTGTTGAACCAACGATTTTGTACTCAAGCTCCTCATCAAACTCACAATCTAAGATGCGGATCTTACATCCGATAGAAATCTTGTCAAGGTCAACCTCCTCCTCAACAACAACCTCTGCATTCTTAAGGATTTTCTCGATTTCCTCAATACGAGCCTCGATATCGCGCTGCTCATCCTTAGCTGCATCATACTCAGCATTCTCAGATAAATCACCCTGCTCACGAGCCTCCTTTATCTTCTGGGAAACCTCTTTACGCTTAACAACCTTTAACTGCTCAAGCTCATCCTCGAGCTTCTTAAGACCTGCATATGTCAGAATATTTTTCTTGTTATCCATGATTCTTACCCTTCTATCTTCTTTTTTATTTTTGATATTTATTGTACTCATTTAGTATATTAACTTCCCACACCAAGGTCTTCAATACCGGAAAGTATACAGTATGTTCCGAAGAAAAATATGAACTGCCACGGAGTCCCATTACACCCGGCAACGTAAACCCCGCAGCAAAGAAAAACCCTCTATCCGCGATTCGCACCCGTGGCTAACTTTATATTTTTCTGAGGAATATACTGTATGCTATGCCGGTAACTTCGATAAACTGAATGTGGGAAGTTTCACATACTAAATTTAAAACCTATTTTAACGCGTGTATTATAATTGAAAATCCCCACGCTGTCAAGGATTTGACCGATTTCAATTTTGAAGCTTTTCCTTATACAAAAGCTCCTCAAGCTGTTCTAAGCTCTCCACCGTATTCACCGCCGCGCGCAGCCTTGATGAATGCGGATATCCTGCCGTATACCACGCTGTGTGCTTTCTCATCTCGTGTATTCCCGTGTACTCGCCCTTGAACTCTATCATCATACGTGCATGGCGCAGTATCATCCGGCGTACTTCCTCAAAGGATGGCTTTTCCTGATGCTCGCCAGTCTCAAAGTAATGCAGTATCTGTGAGAAAATCCATGGATTGCCCTGCGCTCCCCTGGCTATCATAAAGCCGTCGCAGCCTGTCTGCTCCTGCATTCTTATGACATCCTCTGCGCAAAGCAGGTCTCCGTTTCCTATGACCGGTATTGAGACAGCCTCTTTTACCTGCCTTATGATGTCCCAGTCGGCTTTACCGGAGTAGTACTGCTCTCTGGTCCTACCGTGCACTGCGACTGCGCTTGCGCCGCTTTCTTCAGCCACATGTGCCAGCTCTACTGCGTTGACATGTTCATCATCGAAGCCCTTTCGTATTTTTACGGTGACCGGCTTATCTATCGCTTTTACTATGCTCTCTATAATCTGACCTGCAAGAATCGGATTTTTCATGAGCGCTGAGCCCTCACCGTTGTTTACGATTTTGGGCACCGGGCATCCCATGTTGATATCCAGTATGTCAAACGATCTTTCCTCTATCTGCTTTGCTATCTGAGCCATTATCTGTGGGTCTGAGCCAAACATCTGGAGTGAAACAGGCTTTTCTCTTTCATCTATTGAAAGAAGCGACTCTGTATTTTTGTTTTTGTACAAAATTGCCTTGGCGCTGACCATTTCCATACATAAAAGGCCGGCTCCCTGCTCCTTGCACAATAAGCGAAATGGCAGGTCTGTCACGCCTGCCATAGGTCCCAGTATCATGTTGTTTGGAAGTGTCACACTTCCTATCTGAAGCTTTCGTATCTGATGAATATCCATACTATTGCTTCACTCCCTTGCGGTTCTGCTTGCGATACACGAGGTTTATGCCCTTTAATGTCAGATCCGGATCGTATACATCCACGTTTTCTGTCTCATTGGATATTATTCTGCCGAGTCCGCCGGTCACTACAACCTTTGCATCGTACATGCCAGTTTCTTCCTTTACCTTGTTGATGATGTACTCTGTCTGTCCTATCTGTCCATACACAAGTCCCGCCTGCATGCTGGTGATAGTGTCCTTTCCGAGGATATTATCAGGCTTTTTAATCTCTATCTCAGGAAGCTTTGCCGCATCCTCCCAGAGTGCCTTGGCAGAGATACGTATGCCCGGTGCTGTGATTCCTCCCATGAAGGTACCGTTTTCATCGACCATATCGTAGGTTGTTGCTGTGCCAAAATCTATGACCAAAACAGGTCCTCCATATAATTCATATGCAGCTACGGCGTCTACTATACGGTCTGCGCCAATTTGCTGCGGATTTGGTGTGGCGATACGGATGCCTGTTTTGATGCCCGCCTCCACGATTATCGGCCTGATATTAAAGTATTTTATGAGGCCATTCTGCAGTGAATGCATGATATTCGGTACAACGGAGCAGATGATTGCATCATGTATGTCGTCCATGCCTACCTGATTTCTTTCAAGCAGAGTGCTCAGAAGCATGCCATATTCATCCGATGTACGTGGCATTTTGGTTGTAATTCTAAAGCTTGCTTTTATCCTGTCACCATCAAACACGCCGCATGTTATGTTTGTATTTCCTACGTCCAGTGCTAAAATCATCTGTTATTCCTCCTCGAGTCCTTCTCCCAAAAATACTATGCGATAATACGTCTCTATCGACTCGAGCAGCTCTCTTCGCTCGTTGCGGTACTGCTTTATCTTTAGCACGCTTCCTATCTCGTCATAAAAAAAGTCGTTTTCCTTGCAGGATGTTCTGAAATCGAGGTTTCCGTCCTCATCAAACACCAGCTCCAGTATGCCTCCCACATCCTCTGTATACAGGACGCACATGATTTTGAGCTCGTCCCTTATAGTCTGTGGAAGTCCGTTAAAATTCTCGTTCAGATAATATTTTTTCTGATATGCGTTTGACACGCAAAGTACTACCTCTTTAGACATATCCGTATATTCCTCTCACTGATACTTCTCCGCTTGAAACCAGCTTACGCGATTCCCATGTGTCCACGATCAGCTCGCCCTTAGGCGTGATGCCCATCGCTTTTCCGTCAAACGGCTCCTTCGGATCCAGTACCCTTACTGATTTGTTCCTGTTGACCAACAGCTCATCATACTCCCTGACTAGGGCTGAAAGGTCCTGCGTCTTTAAAAATGTGTCATAATACTGCTCAAAGTATGACATGGTCTCTGCGATTATCTGCGCACGGTGAAATCTTTTGCCACCTGCTTCTATCATGAGTGAGCTCGCCATCTGACTGATTTCCTCCGGAAAGCTCTCATTGTGCACGTTGATACCGATACCTACAACAATATGGTTGATGTAATCAAACTGCGCATTCATCTCTGTGAGTATGCCGCACACCTTTTTGCCGTTTACCACAATGTCGTTTGGCCACTTTATCATGGCTTCCTCGCCGGTTACGCTTGTTATTGCCTTTGCGACAGCAAGCGCTGCCACAAGCGTGAGCATGGATGCATTGTTTGGATTGATATCAGGCTTTATCATAAGTGTCATGAAAATACCTGTGCCGGACGGCGATACCCAGCTGCGGCCGCGGCGCCCCTTGCCTGACTCCTGCTTGTCCGCTACAACTAAGGTGCCGCTCGGATAGCCTTTTTCGGCAAGCTCCTGAGCCTTGATGTTGGTGGAGTCTATTGTATCAAAATACAGCACTTCCTTTGCCACCCATTCTGTGTGCATTAGGCTTTTTATCTCCGCCTCTGTCATCAGATCCGGCGCTGCCATGAGCTTGTAGCCCTTATTCTGTTGTGCCTCTATCTCATATCCGGCTTCCTTTAGCTGGTTTATGGCCTTCCACACGGCTGTGCGCGATACTCCGAACCGGTTGCATAGCTCCTGCCCTGAAATATAGCCGTCAGCGCTGCGTAGAAGTCTAAGTATTTCTTCCTTCATACTTTATTCCTTAGCTTTCCGTCAATCTTTTGTTGCGGTCATTGCTTGCCGTACTAGTCAGCAAGTGTTGCACGCATGATAGCCTTGATTGAGTGCATACGGTTCTCTGCCTCATCAAATACCACTGAGCGATCTGACTCAAATACCTCGTCTGTCACCTCAAGCTCGCTCAGTCCAAACTTCTCATAGACCTGCTTGCCGATAGTGGTCTTTAAATCATGGAATGCAGGCAGACAGTGCATAAAGATTGCACTATCCTTTGCATTTTCAAATGCTTTTGCATTTACCTGATATGGCTTTAAGTCGTTAATTCGCTCTGCCCATACCTCTTGTGGCTCGCCCATTGATACCCACACATCTGTGTAAATGACATCTGCGTCCTTTGTGCCCTCTGCCACATCCTCTGTGAGTGTGATTGATGCGCCGGTTGTTTCTGCAACGTCCTTACAGTATTTTACAAGCTCATCATTTGGGAAATATTTCTTGTTTGTGCATGCCACGAAGTCCATGCCAAGCTTTGCACATGTGACCATGAGTGAATTGCCCATGTTGTATCTTGCATCGCCCATGTATACAAATTTCACGCCCTTGAGTCTGCCGAGGTGCTCACGGATTGTAAGCATATCTGCTATCATCTGTGTCGGGTGGAACTCATTTGTCAGGCCGTTCCATACCGGTACGCCTGCGTATTTAGCCAGCTCCTCCACGATTTCCTGTCCGTATCCACGGTACTCGATTCCGTCAAACATTCTGCCGAGCACGCGCGCTGTATCGGCGATGCTCTCCTTTTTACCTATCTGTGAACCGCTCGGGTCAAGGTATGTGACATGCATTCCAAGGTCATGTGCCGCTACCTCAAAAGAGCAGCGAGTTCTGGTACTGGTCTTTTCAAAAATCAGCGCTATATTCTTGCCTGTGAGGTCATCATGTCTGATGCCTTTTTTCTTCTTTTCCTTCAGCTCCTGTGAGAGGTCAATCAGATAAGTAATCTCTTCCGGAGTGTAATCCATAAGTTTTAAAAAGTTTCGTCCCTTTAACTGCATTGCTCTTGCCTCCTGGGTTTTATTTGCATCGTTTATAGATGCAGGTTGCTATAATTTATATCTGTAGGTTGCTATAATGATGTCATTTTACTCTATTTTGTGGTATGTTGCAAGAGGTTTGAAGCATTGACGCTCTGACTGTAAAACCACGCCGTACAAATAATTAAAGAGGCTGCAAACCAACAAGCTTTGTTGATTTGCAGCCTCTTTGTTATTTCTTTATATCGGCTGTATATTATCTGAACTTCATATTTCCGATTGATATTCCTGAGCCGTGGTCATTGAAGGATGTACATCCTCCTGTGTTGTCCACTCCGGACATTGCCTCCTGTGCTGCACTGTAGCATGAAGAAGAAATGCGTCCGCTAAGCTTTCTTGCGAGCTTTCCTGATGATGCCGGTCCAAACTGGCCTTTCTGGTAAATAACACCTGAGATGCTGTTTGGATATGAGCTGCTCTTTACTCTGTTGATGACTGCCGCTCCTACTGCGAGCTGACATTCATAGCTCTCTCCGCCTGCCTCACACTCGATGATTGCTGCAAGCAGTGTCAGGTCATCTGCTCCTGCACTTACCGCCTCGCCCTGTGTGGTCTCAGCCTTCTTTGATGAAGTATTTTCTGATGTATTTTTCTGTGCTGCTTTGGCTGCCTCTGCGGCTGCCTTTTCTTCTGCGGCCTTTCTCTCTGCCTCTTTCTGTGCAGCTATCTGTGCCTGTTCCTCTTCAATTGTGATACCCACCCTTGTGTTGAGGGAACGGGTCGCATAATCTGCTGCGATATATCCTGTCTGTGAATCGCTTACTACTGCAATCCAGCCATCCTGTGCCTGTGCTGCGCGGTCCACCTGATAGGTCTTGCCCTGGTCAGCTACCTCTAAGGCCTTGCTGTTTGTATCTGCTGCCTCTCTCACACGAAGTCCGTCTGTATTTACTGTGGCGATTTCTCCGCATGTGTCGTAAGCATAGCTTAGTGCGTCAGTTCCGGTCACACAGTAAGAAACATTAACGTATCCGTCTACATTTCCTGACTTGATGTGAGCCCATGTGCCATCGTTTTCTACGATGTCTGCCACACTTCCTTTATATAATTTTCCAACAATATCTGACTGTTCATTGGCCTGTGCTCTTACGTTGAGTGATTCTTCAACGTTTGGCATAAGCTTTGTCTGCCATTCCTGCTGCTCCTGTGTGAGCTGTGGCTGTGCCTCCTGCTGTGCATCCTGTGCTGCTGCCACCATCTCAACATTTTCTTTTTCTACTGTAACAGCATTCTCTGCTGTGAGGCTCTTCTCATAATTAAAAAGAGTCGCTGCTACGCCGGCATAACTATTATAACCAGTATGCTCTAAACCAGTGTTTGCTAGCACCTTATCCTCTGCTTTGACCTCAGAGCGTCCGCTGTTAGTAACCGCGGTAACCGTCAGCATAGCGCACAATCCACAGACCGTAATGCTCTCGATTACTTTTTTGTTTAGCTTCATATAATCCTCCATATGGTGTAGTATATGTTGTTTTTGTTAAGTTTATTACACCTATGTTGCATTTGTTACAACTTTGTTACAATCGGTATAATATCACAGTAATAGCATTTTGTCAAATTTCATGGAAAAATCTCCTGAAGCACCGATGAAATCACCCCATCCTGATGTACCTTATGCTCTATCTCCAGCTTGTCGCTTTCGCTTCTCGACAGCTCGTCTATGTAGTCGCTCACCTGTTTTTCTATTCTATAAATCTCGTTGCTCAAAAGTCTTATCCTGTGTGAGAGTGCAATCAAGGTCACAATGACTGTCAGCATGAAAAGTGCAAGCATTATCGCAAGTATGCCTCCCGCTATGATGTCCATATTGTCCATTGATAATTCCATATTAATGTGTCCTCCCTACTATTCTTTTTTCGATACATCATTCAAAATTTAACTTAACCTATAACGCAGGATGATGTACTATTGATTATTATAACCAATTCACTTGAACTTAACAGTTCCTATCGGTCGCAAGTTTCGACATTTGTTTGGTATTACAGGGCAAACTTTCACCGGTAAACTTGGTATTGACTTTTATTGTGTTGAGTATAATATAAATATGAGACAAACAGGAATGCAAGAAAGGATACATATATATGAAGAAAATAGTTATGACAGGCGGCGGTACTGCAGGTCATGTCACTCCAAATATAGCTCTTATGCCGGCACTTAAGGAGGCCGGATACGATATCGAATACATTGGCTCAGTAAACGGAATGGAGAAGGGGCTAATTGAAGCCCAGAAGATTCCTTATCACGGCATTTCATCAGGAAAACTGCGCCGATACTTTGACTGGAAGAACTTTACAGACCCGTTCCGCGTGTTAAAGGGCTACGGTCAGGCTGTAAGCCTCATGAAAAAACTCAAGCCTGATGTAGTATTTTCTAAGGGTGGCTTCGTTTCCGTACCTGTCGTGCTTGCCGCAAAGCACTGCCATGTGCCTGCCATCATCCACGAGTCGGATATCACCCCGGGACTTGCCAATAAAATCGCCATAAAGGGTGCCAAAAAGGTCTGCTGCAATTTCCCTGAGACCATGAAATATCTGCCTACAGACAAGGCTGTGCTCACCGGATCACCTATCAGACGCGAGCTTTTTAGCGGCGTTGCGGAAAATGCCATAAAGCTTTGTAATTTTCCTGACCACAATAAGCCTGTCATCCTCATCATCGGAGGAAGCCTCGGCTCTAAAAAGGTTAATGAAGCTGTCCGTGAGATTCTTCCTGAACTACTAAAGGATTTCTATGTGATTCACCTCTGCGGAAAGGGCAATCTGGACAACAAGCTTGCCGGAATCACAGGCTATGCACAGTTTGAGTACGCCAATGCTGAGCTCACCGACATGTTTGCTCTGGCTGACATGGCTATTTCAAGAGCCGGAGCCAACTCCATCTGCGAGCTGCTTGCTCTGCACAAGCCAAACATCCTGATTCCTCTTTCTGCTGCTGCCAGCCGCGGAGACCAGGTATTAAATGCAAAATCCTTCAAAAAGCAGGGCTTTTCATATGTCATCGAGGAGGAGGAGCTCACAAAGGATTCTCTGCTTAGCGCAGTAAAAGAGGTGTACGGCAACAGAGATAAATATAAGGATGCCATGGCAAAAAGCGGTCAGATGGATTCCATCGCTACTATCATTGATTTGATTAACTCTCAGGTGAAGAAATCGTCATAGGGTCAGAGTCTGTTTAAAGCGTCATTGCATATCATAAAAAAGAAAAAGCCCGGATATGAACTACATTTGCATATCCGGGCTTTTTGTTTTTTAATAAAGTGTAACTATTAGCAGCTATTACATGCTCATCTCATCACAGATTGTCTTCATCTCATCATCAGTGAACTCCTTGTGATTCCACTCTATGACATTTTTGTTGTCATCTGACTCATATCTTGGAATCAGGTGCATATGGAAATGGAATACTGTCTGACCGGCCACCTCTCCATTGTTCTGTACCAGGTTGTAGCCTTCACAGCCAAGCACATCTTTCTCGTGTGTCATAATCTTCTTTGCAAGCTTTGCTGCCTTGGCAAGTGTCTCATCCTCAATCTCGAAAATATTTGCATAATGCTGCTTTGGAAGGATAAGTGCATGTCCCTTTGTAGCAGGACTTGCATCGAGTATTACCTTGAAATCATCATCCTCGTAGATTGAATTGGTTGGGATATCCCCATTTGCCAGTTTACAGAAAATACAGTTGTCATCTTTCATCTTTGTCACCTCATATATATAATTATTTTGTAACTGTTCAGAATCAAAAAGCCCATTAAAACGGAAATATCTGATCAAGCATGCATCTTCCATCATAATAAATATTTATCTTCATGCAGCTTCTCTTACAATTAATTTCTAGTTGATACTATATTTATTATATCTCTTTTTGCGATATAAAACAATTGAAATAACAAATCCGCCTGCGAGTCCGCCTCCATGAGCCCAATTGTCCACTCCCTGCGTTGAAACTCCATAGTATATCATCAGTATAACCATAAATACAGCCTGCTGTCTGCTGATGCCCTCATAAAAGCCTCTGTTTGCTATAACTATCCACACAAGTGCTCCCACCAGACCAAATATCGCCCCGGAGGCGCCTGCCGATACCGCAAAGTCATTATTATAAAGCATAACAATGTACGATAATACACTTCCACACATGCCTGACACAAGAAATGTAATCAGAAGCTTCACATGCCCCATAGCCTTCTCGACTATCTGACCGACAGCGCCTAAAACCACCATATTGTTAAGTATATGCATCAATCCAAAATGCATAAACATAGAAGTGAGCAGCCTCCAATACTGACCATCCTTTATATACTCAGGGTACATGGCTCCGTGGGCAGCCATATACTGTGCATCAAGTGTGCTGCCAGATAAACTCATCAGCACAAAAACTATTATATTTACCACTATTATGCCAATTGTCATATATGGTTTATCATCAAATCTTTTTATATTCTGCAAATCTGTGGGGTCTCCTTAATTTTCCTGTTAAATACTTTTTTCTTATTATAAATTTTAAGGAGCTTATTTGCAACAATTATACAAACCGGTACTTAACATCGGCAAATCTAATGATATCATTTGACTTGAGCTGCTTCTTCTGCTTGTACGCAAGCACCTCATTATTCACAAAGGTTCCATTTGTGGAGTTTAAATCCTCCAGATAAAATTCCTGGTTTTCCCTGTTTATAACTGCATGAAAATGACTTATTGTATCCTTGCCTATTACTGCATCGGCCTCATCGCCCTGACCAATACGCGTACAATCTTTGTCTATTATTATATTACTGCGGTTTTCCATGCCCTCATACAAAAGCATGCCCTGTGGGTGCTCCCTGTAATCGCTCAGACATACTGTGGGGTGTATCTGACGCGGTACAGGCTCCGGTGCAGCCTCTGGGCTTGGGTGTATAAGCATGGTGTCGTCTACCTTTTCACGATTTTCTTTTCGTTTTTCTTTTTTAAACCATTTTCTGTTTATGTCCGGTTTTTTAGGCTTTTCTATCACTGACGCCTGCTTCTTTCGCTCCGGCAGCCTGATATCCAGCTGCTCCAGCAGATACACCCGAAGCTTATCGTACAGTGTAGGCTTTATCTGCTCTTTCGGCTCCTCTGCTCTGACCTGCGGCTGTGAAATTGGCGCAATCACCTCCTCCACCGGCTTTTCTGCCACCTTTTTCTGCCTCTCCTCGATTATGGCATTTCGAATATCAGCGATACTGTAATTGCCATTTATGGTTTTCTCGTATATGCCATATGCTATATGTATCGCTTCAGCATCACTATGATCAAGCTTTGTGAGCATATACTCCATCAAATGTTGGAATGTATTGCAAATGGTTTTCATCTGTGCCGGGTATGCTGTAAAATATATTTCCTCATCCTGATTTACCCCTTTTATGTGTATTAGCTGAGGATCAAGCACCAGAGATTCTGTGCTAACAAGATGATTCTCCAAAAGCTCCATCTTGTTACAGATACTCACCACAAGCTTTTCAAGAAACTCAAGCTTTATATCATTATACTGGCAGCGCATTTCCAAAGACTGAACTCCGGATATATCATACCAGTACTGCCCTTCATTATTCACATAACACTTCTCCATCTTCAGAAAGCCCGGAATATTGTTTTTCAACAATATCTTTTCATCTAACGGCTTCACCTCGTCACAACGCAGCTTCATAAAGCTGCCTGTCATCTTTCTTTCATATACTATTTCATTAGAATTCATTTACAACCTCTTTCAAAACCTGATAATTATAGAAATCATCCACCAGCCACATATCAGTAGCATACTCATAAGAGCTGTCTGCTTTCATTTCGTTATACAGCACAAGCCCCATCTTCATCGCTATCGCAAGCATAACAATAAATATAGGTATAATAATCGCACCTTCCACTGTATAACTGCCTTTTAGTCCATAAGATAAATCTACATTTAATTTATTTCCTGTCACATAAACACCTCCGTCAGTCCATATCCAAGCAGTAGGAATGGTGTAAATGCAATCTGCTTCTTTCTTCCAGCCCTGCCTGATGCAATTAAAATAACAGAGATTGTTCCCGCTATTGTCAGTCCCATCACCATAGTGCTGCACACTATGTCAGCAGTCACAAACAATCCCATAAGCGTCACAACAACTGCATCTCCATAGCCTATCTGCTCTCCTGTAAGAAACGCAGCTGCCATAAGCACTATACCGGGAATCAGGGCAACAGCCACTGATATAATTGACTGCTTCGCATAAAAAGAGCTTGCAATACCTACAATCCCCATTACTACCAATACAACTACCGGTATCTTTTTGGTTGAAAAGTCAATTATACTGATTATTCCAAGTAAAATGATAAGCTGTATCATGTTCCTTCTCCTTTACATTTACTGCACAGATTTTTGCCATTTACCTCCGATTTGTGCACCTTGTGTACTGTCCGCTTAAGCTTACTACATCCAAGCTTTCCGTGATAGCTCGTGCCATAGTCTGTTATAAATACCGTCGAGGTTTTTGTTTTTTTATCCGCTGCACAGTAGCATGCGTGGTATTTCCTACCATCTTTGTTTCTGCTTGCCCCCACCTGTGACCATTTAATGCTCTTTATACTTAAATCCAGGTAGTTGCACTGCTCGGACAGGTGATAAACACTACCATAGTCAGTATAGAACACATATGGGTCCGTCTTTTCACCGGGATTTTTGCCTGTCCATTTTCTGCTGTTGCTATAATCCTCTATCCATATTCCATCTACCGTAAAAAAGCTCACCGGAAGCTTAACCTTGTACTTTGCCTTAAGCGAGACATCATCACCATCCATACTTGAGCCAAGCAGTGACACTCCATACCTTCCACCGCTCACGTATGTATCAATGTGCTTCGAGTCAGATATTTGGCTCCTGAATAGTACCTCTGCTGTCGCCACTGAGACAACGGACGAATCATTTGCACTGCTCGCTAATGCACTCATCCTGGATGAATAATACAGAGCAGCCTTCACCTGCGACTCCACCTGAACCACCCTGAAGAAAAAAAGTATAAATACAAAAAAGCCTGCTACAAGCGGAAATATTACCGCGGCCTCAAGTGTATATGACGCTTTCAGGCAGGTGCATGAGGGCATCTTTTGAGAACTATCATCGCCTGGGAGTTTGGCCTTTCTATAAAGTTTTTTTATGTGGAACTTTACTTTATTAACAAAAGACACCTTCATACACCTGCCTTTCTTATTTTCCTTCTTATTTAGTCAGCGTCCATAATAGGAATACTTTGCCTTATTTTTAATGGTATACTCGTTATCTGCCCCATCTAAAAGATTCACAAAGCATAAAAATATGCCATGATATTTGTACCTTACATCTGCACTAAGCTCACAGATTGCATTGTCCATCCTAAAGCTTTCATGCGCACCGGTCATACGCACTGTAGCCTCCTGCACATCCATCGAGCGATACGCTATATTTTTCATGCTCTTTGTAAAAAGCAGCATACCCAGATATGATTTGTAGCCTATTCCTTCATTTGAGCTTTTTGCCTTCACCTGCCCTGTGAGCATGCTTGTCATGCCATACAGACTCGATGTCCATGACGTATCACTTTTTATCAGTGGAATCTTATCCCCATCCAAAAGTGCCCTTAAATCCAGCACACTTTCACAGAATGCCCAGGCCGCCAGAATTCCCTTTTCCACCCCTTCAATTACCTCCGGTGTCAGAGTAATTCCACCGATAATTGCAGCAAGAGCCATCGCCTGTGCCTGCTTTGATGCGCTTCCTGCCAGGTATGCCATATTGGCAGCCGCACGCAGAGCCAGTATTTCTGCTATAACGATCTTCAGATTATCCTTATCACTCGCTCTGCCTCCTATGATGTACTCCACCTCATAGTTAAGGGCATGATTGGGATTTGTATCAGTGTAACAGCTCATATATGTCAGAATATACTGCTGCATAAGTACTTTCGCATACCAGTCATCACTACTTTCAGACCACCCCCCTGTTCCTTTATGCAGACTTCGCCCGGACACTCTGGCTGATGTATCAATACTGTTTCCTGACACCGTACTCTCATCAACCACCTGCGATAATATGCCTGATGCCTTTACTTTCTGCACCTTGACCAGCGGATTTTCTATTGCATTACCGCCTTCTGTGCTTTCTGCCTTACTTTCTGACGTCTGCTTTGCTTTCGAAACCGATGAAGGAGCACTGTAAGCTCTTGGCGGTGACGACCTCGCTATGCTTTTGCCTCCGCCTTCATGAGCTGCATTATCCTTTAAGGCTTTTAACGCACTATCTATTTTACTGTCATCATACTCACCCGCAGACTTGTTTTCATTCAATGAGCTATACTGACTGTAAAGATTTTTGACTGTTTCATAACCAATATTTTTCTTCATATATGAGACAACCGCATTTGTGTACACATCACCACCATCATCCGTCATAAGCACATATTTCATGGATTCGAGCTCATCCATTGACAACCTTAGCATACTGGTGCCGTTTACAATAGTACCCCCGGCAAAAGCTCCTGAATCGCTTATCTTAAAATTATCAGTCGTAAGCTTCTTCATATACGACTTGACATTTTCGATATCCACATTGCCCATTGCGTCACTTCCGGCGTCATACGCTAACAGATGGTATTCATCCCACAATGGTCTGCAATACTGTGCAAAAACTGACTCTGCTACAGCCTCTGAATTCATGCATGCTATATTGGTAAGTGTCAGATTCCTGCCGGCTTCCAGTACAGTAAACAGAAACTGTGACACCAGCATGAGAAGCATTGTGGCAAATATCGTTATACTGCCTCTCACACTTTACCAGCCTCTCTTGAGATTGTCTGAAAGATATTGTTTACAAGTGTTGTAAGCTGCTTCTTAAAAATCAGCACCAGACCGATTAACACGACAATTATCAGTATCATTTCCACTACTCCTGCGCCATACTCATCTAATAAAAAATTCTTAAATCCTAACATAATTTTTCCTTTCTATATCTTAAAATCTATGATTGCGGGTGCTATTACTATTGCTATGACTATAGCCATCATAATCATCATCGGCATAAGCATTTTGGTGCCGGCCTCTTCACCCAGCTTTAAGGCTAAAAGCCTCCTCTCATCAAAGGCATCCTCCGATTCCTTCTCGAGCATTTCACATACACCCTTACTTCCTTTGTGAATACTCTGTAAAATAATGCGTACAAGCTTCTGATAGCATGGCAGCTTTACTCTTTCCGCAAAACCTGCGTATGCTTTTCTGCCTGTCACGCCATCTGAGATTTCCCTCTCCGTCACAAGCATTTCCTCGTAAGCGGGCATAATATTCTTATCATTATTTTTCCGCTCATCAAGATAACGGGCGGTAATCCTATTCCATGCCTGCTCCACAGTCATTCCTGAACCCATCAAAACAGCCATTTTGCTGACTATCTCCGGATATTCGAGCTGCAGTTGTATATTTCTCTCCTTCTGCGCCGTCTTCTTTTTTTCCTTTTTCTCAAGCACCAGAAGAACTATAACAACAACTTCAAGCATGGCTATTTTAGCTGCCGTATTGCTTTTTTCCTGCGACCAGCTAAGCTTTACTCCATCTACCTCATCCGGCAGTGTGAGCTTTTTAGTCCCTGTCTTTGACATCTCACTGTCAATATGTCTGTTGATACCCTTTATGAGGCGCTCGCCCGCGTCCAGTTCATCCGGAAATACCACAAATGAGAAATCATACAGCTGTCTGTGTTCGCCACAGGAAAGCTCAACACTTGCGCTAATCAGCTTTCCCTGTTCATCATCAACCTCCTCAAATGCATCCTGGTTCACATCTCCATTAATATCAACCACATCATAGTCACTCAGTGTCCACTCTGCCTCCACAGCTCCAGATGCATATTCATCCTTCATAATCACATGCCCTCTGACCTGTTCCACACTCTGGTTCTCTTCACAAAAGCTGTCGTCTATCTCTTTTTTCGCCTGTGTAAACAGCTCATTCGCCTGTTTATCCGAAGGCTGCTCCTCCCTAACCTTCAGCTGATAGCTGTAATCCTCATCGAATCCATCCGCATTTAGCACCAGGTCATATACTGTATCTCCGTCACCTGTATCATTGCGTATAAGTGTATTATCAGTTATAGCATTTGACGACATGTCCATGATAAAAGCAAAAACTAAAACTATAACAAATAATGCTGCTATTCTAAGCCTCTTTCCTCCCGTCATATGCCTATTCCTACCTGTAAAAATTTCTTTGCCAGTTTAATTGCCCCTGCATAGGCTAAAAGACAGGTACTCATAAAGATTACCCCGATCAGGTTTCCATATAGTGCAGACATATAATCTCTTGAAGACAGCTTTAAAAATGCCAAAAGAAATATCGGAATATAGTTCATAGTCTTTTGCTCAAGTCTTTTGGCAGAAACCGCAACCTCTATCTGTCGGTTGGTATCATACTTTGTCCACATCCTGTAAGTGGTAGACTCTATGATATCCACAAATCTGCCGCCGCTTCTTTTTGCAAATGAGAAAATATCAGAAAAATTGACTATATCCTCCAGACCGCTTCTATGAGCAAATTCTGACAGCACCGCCTCAAATGTCTGATTCATCTTTATCTGCCTGTTCATCTCCTGTATCTCAGACAGCATAAGCGAATTATTCCCATACATGAGCTCCATCTCTTTTTCAGCTTCCTGCCATGCATTCTCCACAGAGTATCCGGCCAGCATATTCGAGCTCAATACCTTAAGTACATTCATAAACTCTTCATTTAGTTTTTCCTTTTGTCTTCTGACACCCTCCTGCCTGCACAGCTTTGCACAATACGCAAACACCGCCGGAAAAGCAATAACAACAATAGGACTGTCATAAAACAAATATGCGATAATCACTGTGGCAGCCATACTTTTTATGAAAACAATCCCCCAATCCTTTGTGCACATGGAATATCTGCTGTAATCCATATAATCAAACCCTTCATAACTGTTCAGTAACATATATTCCTATACTGACAGCTACAGCCTTTCTTACTTTAAATGCCACATAACAGCCTATACACTAAGCCCTGCTGCCATAAGCTTGTCGGTGTGACAAAGTGTCCCTGCTTTCTTTAAAAAGCCCTGTATCCTCCCACTGTCCAAAACAGCGGTTTCCTCAAAACGATACAGCGTATGCAGCACAATTTCACCATCCATAAATCCATCCACCTCTGATATCTCAAGGACTCTCCTGCTTTTATCCCTCAGCCTGCCAAGCTGGACAATGATATCTATTCCGGATGCTATCTGCTGCCGTATCGCATTGAGTGGGAAATCCTGACCTTGAAGCACCATAGTCTCAATTCTTGAAATGATATCATGTGGTGAATTGGCATGGCCGGTGGACAACGAGCCGTCATGTCCTGTATTCATAGCCTGAAGCATATCAAGCGCCTCTGCACCTCTGCACTCGCCCACTATTATCCTGTCCGGTCTCATACGAAGAGCCGTCCTGATAAGATCTCTTATTGTAATTGGAGTAACCCCATCGGTATTTGCATTTCTGGTCTCAAGCCTTACTATATTTTTAGCTCCCAGAAGCTGCAGCTCCGCTGAGTCTTCAATTGTAATAATTCTCTCATCATCAGGAATATATTGTGACAGAGCATTCAGGAAGGTCGTTTTTCCGGAGCCTGTACCACCGGAAATAAATATATTGTATTTGGCCTGCGTCAGTATCTGTAGAAGCCTTGCCACCTCCGGCGAGAGAGCTTCTATCTCAACAAGCCTCTCCATGCTCATAGGATGCTCCGGAAACTTTCTGATTGATACAGCCGAGCCACCTATAGATATGGGGTTTAGCACTATATTTACCCTGGAGCCGTCACTAAGCCTGGTATCAACTATCGGTGATGCCTGATTTACAACCCTGTTATGGCGTCCCACAATCTGCTGTATCACATCCTCCAGCTTCTCTTCCGATGAAAAATGACCCTTGAACCTTTGGATTCTTCCGGCTTTTTCATAGAATATATCATTGGGACCGTTTACCATAATTTCAGTCACATCCCTGTCATCCACCAGCTCCTGCAGCACATCAAGCTTACGCAGAGAGTTGAATATGGTGCGCTCAAGCTCAGCTCTATCCTTTATAGTCATTGGTCTGTCGCGTGCCTCTCTTGAAACCACGCTTCCGATTAAATCACATATTTCCTCATCACTCAGCTCTCTGGACAAATCCATTTCAGAAAGTATAATATCTCTTATTCTCTGTCCAAAATCATCCAGCACACGAAATACCCCGAGTCATGTTTCTTATGACATCTCCAAACTCATTCCACTTCCACAGCTCTACAAGCTTATCACATGTAGATACCGGTGTCGTGATGACCGGAGGCTCAATCAGCTTAATCCTCTCAACTACATTGCTTAAGCCTCTTTCAATCAGTTCCTCTGTAAACTCGTACTCTCTCCACTGGCTGATTCCGCCTTTTTTCTGTACCAGGTAGATATCACTGCATCTGCCAAGAATATCAAAAAAGCCCTTAAATCTTGTTCCCATATTGAGAACTATGCAGTCATAGTGCATTTCCTTGCCAAGCATCTGAAGCAGATTGTTGCATATTACCGTATTTATTTCACACAGACACTCTGTATTTTCAATCGGATATACATAATCCAGCTTATGCTTTCTTCCGATACAGCTGTTTATCCTGTTGGTCGAGTATCGTCCGGATTCGGCCATCACCAATAGCTCGTCCAGATTATGCTCCACACTCTGCTCAAGCATCCGCGATAATCCACTATTCTCCTGAAAATCCATAAGCAGTACCTTTTCATTCTCACTCAAAATAGAGGACAAAGTCATCGCAAAAGGCATCTGATACTGATTATCAGCAAGTGAATACACGCTTATAAGCCTCGTCTGACCTATCAAAGAGCCCTCACTCTTAAGGTCTCTCACCTCACCGCCCACATGCTTTAAAATCTCTTCCACTATTCGGTTTACTTCCTGATATTTTTCCACAAAGTATATACCCTCCTCACTCTCAATAGGTGTTTCCTCAACAATCTGTATCAGTGGGATATACTTGTTATTCCACTGATCAAGCTCACTTGAAAGCATGATATCTATCTCGCCCTCTAAGTGTTCCAGCTGCTCTTTCATGGTATACATATGTATCTCCAGCTGATCCTTATAATGATTCATGAAATAGCATGTCAGTCTGTCGCCATATTCTGAATCCTCAATATAAATTCCTAGTCTGATTTTTTTCATCTATGGTACTTTAACCCTCCTTCCATCACCTCATGCCGTAAAACCAGATATCTGCCATGGCTGTTCCCAAAAGCACGTATACCGCGAAACTAACAGCTTTCCCCTGTCCGCGGTACCGCATAAATCTGCCACACAGTATACCGTTTAAGTATAAAAATCCATCCCTCATACGCACAAAGAGCTCCTTTTTAAGCACCATACTTATGAGACCATATCCCGCTGCCGCCACAAAAGCGGCTGCCATGCACAAGGCGGTAAATCTTAAATTTGTAAATGCACATACTACTGAAAATAACTTGATATCCCCGGCTCCTAAAATGCCTGAAAGATATAAGAAATATAAAATGACAACCGGAAAAACTATATCTGGAAGAAACCAGATGATGCTTGCTACCTTGCCCCCCACTAAGCGAAATAGAAACGCACAACCAAGTCCCGTCAGAACCAGCCGGTTACTGATTCTATAATTTTTGAAATCCCCAATTGCTGCTACTGTAAGCAGTATATACAGCATGAGGTGTGATATTAATTTCACAATCACTGTATTTTCATCACCTCTCCTTTCGTGAGACGAATTATAACAACGCAATCCCGATTTTGTCTATAGCTTTTTTTAAAATAAATACTTTTTGTTAGTTATCCACAAAATGCAGCTAAACCCAACACATTAATCCACAGTCAAAACCTTGATTTTACTGGTTTTTCACATGTCAAAAGCACTTTTTACAAAATCTGTGAATAGAAGAAACTCTTTTGCTTATACTTGTATTAAGACTTATTTTGTTGGAGGAATTCATGAAATTATTTAAAGAAACGCCTGTAAATGACGGTTACAAGACCTTACAGGATGACATCAGAAAAACAACAGATGAACTTCAAATTGTATACACCAACCTGGAAAATGTGGTTGAGCCCGATTTAATTGACTATTATATCTATCAGGCCAAGGCTGTTTCCATGCGGTATAAATTTCTTTTAAACTGTGCCAAGCGGCTTAATGAGGTTTAATGAGGCTTAATGAACTAAAAAAGAGGCCTCCTACGCAAGGAAGCCCCTGTTATCATCGTTTATAAAGCTCTCTGTGAGCCTGCCCTTCCCATAGGTCATGCCCGCATAAACCTTCTGCGCATTGTCCATAAGCGGTGCCGATTTGTCACCGGCAGCTACGGTTTCAAAGCTGCTTCTGAGCTTTTTCATAATGACGTCGGCCTCATCCACCACCGACACATCAAGTGAGTAAAGCACTGTGGAAAAAAGCCTCTTGCAGTATGAGTACAGTGGATAAAGCTGTCCTGCGAGAGGATACTTAAAGTCAAGTGCCCCCATCAGCTCATCAAGTGCCGCCTGTACATCCGACACTCCTTTTCTCAAGGCTTCCCTGTCCTCTGACACGAGGGCATTTTTTACATCATCTGAAAAGCCAAAATATATATCATACATAACAAGCACGAGTCCGCCATTGTTGCACGCACAAAGCCTTCTGGTGAGCTCCTGCTTCAATTCATTTTTCATTGCTTATTACCTCGACAATAGTGAAAGTACCTGCTGTGGCAGGTCATTTGCCTGAGACAGCACTGAGATTCCGGCCTGATCGAGAATATTCTGTGCTGCGTATTCCGTCATCTCGGTTGCCATGTCGGTATCCATGATATTGGAATATGCACCGGTCATGTTCTCAGAAGTCTCAGAAAGACTGCTCTCAGCAGATTCCAGACGGTTTTGGAAGGCTCCTATCCTTGACCGCACACCTGAGACATACTCTATCGCCTCATCAAGTGTGGACATTGCCTTGTCTGCACCACCCTTTACAGTCACATCTACCGTATCCAGATAAAGTGTCTGCGATGATACCTCCGGTATCCTGATTTTCATCTCCTGTCCCTCGTTTGCACCAATCTGCACAGCCATATTTCCGATATCTGAAATATCTATCTGCAGATTGCTGCTTCCCGCTGTCATATCCATATCACTGCTCAGTAGAAAATCCATTGAAAATCCACTGTTTCCTACCACATATACACGGTTACCGTCGGCTCTTATTGTCTTGTCCGACAGATTTTCTCCGCCTGTAACCACGGCATCCTTACCGTTACTTTTGAGCTGCATATTTCCACTTCCATCGTTAGCATTCTCATAGCCTGCACCTGCCAGAGACTTAAGCGATGAAGAAAGAGATATATTTACTGTGCTGTCGCTGCCATACTCATTGGATAAAAAGCTAATGCTATCACCATTCACCTGCATAGTAGTACCGGCTGTGGTCGCTGCCTTCTGCAATGCCTGGATATACTCATCCTGAGTCATATCTGCCTTCACCGCCACACTCACACCGTTTATGGAAATCGTTCCCTCTGCGTCTGGCTTTGTGGCAGACGCAAGACTTCCTGTTGCCTGTGTTGCGAGCGAATTTACTGTGAGCTCATATTTATCTGACGCCACATTGTCTGAGAAATTGATTCTCGTAATATAGCTGTTCACCTGAGTCATGTTGCCATTTGCATCCTTCTGCCTTACATAGACGCGTGTATCACTCGAACCATCGAGCAGTGACTTTGTATTGTACTCCGTATCGCCCGATATACGGTCCACCTCCTTGGTGAGCTCATCTATCTCTGACTGCAAAGCCTTTTTATCATTCTCAGAATATGTATCTGAAGCGCCCTGAACCGCAAGCTCCCTGATTCTCTGGAGCATGCTGCTTACCTCACCAAGTGCTCCGTCTGCTATTTTCATGACATTCTGCGCATCTGACGAATTTGATTTTGCCTGGTCAAGCGCTTCTATCTGCGCCTTCATCTTGTTTGAGATAGCCATTCCTGCCGGATTGTCCTCAGCTGAATTTATCTTGTAGCCGCTTGAAAGCCTTTTCATAGACTTTGATAATCTGTTTTCTGTACCGAGGAGCTGCTTATTTGCCCTGACAGCACTCATATTCCTGTTTATTTTCATGTGTTTTCCTTTCCTGATAATTTCTCAGGCATCCTTGCTGTAGTATTAACATTCCGTTGTCTAATAAGTATATCGAACTACTCAAAAAAAATCTTTATAGTATAATTTGCAATTAAATGCAAATCGTATTATAATAGGCACATTAAAAGACTAATAGGAGGAAACAATAATGGCTAGAGTTACTAAGGACACTATGATTGGTGATCTTCTTCAGATTGACCAGAACGTGGCACCATTACTTTTAAATATCGGCATGCACTGTCTCGGATGCCCATCATCACAGATGGAGACAATCGAAGAGGCTGCTATGGTTCACGGACTTGACCCGGATGATCTTGTCGTTGAAATCAACACATTCATCGATCACGACCTCGGTTAATTTACGAAAAGACGGCTTGCTTATGCAGGCCGTCTTTTATTTGCAATCAATATTCTGTTAAAGTACTGCCAGCGTCTGGATGGCAGCTTCTTCAATAATCACATTACCATGCTCCTTGAAAAATGCTTCATTGGCAGGCACATAGTTCTTCTGATATGCGTACTCTGAAATAATATTGCACACTTTGTTGAATTCCTTCGGAGTATGCTCACTCTTGTGAGCCACAAGATAGTACTTATTGCTTGAAGCGTCGCGGTATAAGTCATTTCTGCCGCTGTAAAAGCCGTCAAGCACATGCGAAATCCTGCGCACATCATCAAATTTATCAAAAACAAACAGCTTGACCACGTCAGCCTCAGCCTGTTCTTCTGTAATATCATCAGTGCTCTGCTCACTGTCAGCTGTCTTCTCATTTTCCTTCTTGATACGCTCAAACAGCTCCAAAATATCAGCAGCTCCCTTTATCACCGGAGGCTGTCCTGCATTTCCTAAGTCCGTAAAGTCGTCATCTGCCTCTGAAAACTTTGAAAATCTGGTGTCAAGTTCATCCGGATATTCAACCTTTGTGATGATAAGCACTATAGACTCTGATGGCAGTGGAATTGCCTCCACCATGAGTGGAATATCATTTGTTTCAAAGCCAAACTCGTAATTGGCCTGCTCTACCATATCTTTAAAAAGGCTTTTCGCCTTCGCTGATCCATATGCCAGTTCGCTTATTTTTATATGTCTGTCCTCAAGATCCTCTCTGGTAAGAGTACAGCGGATCTGATTATCATTTACCTTCTCAATTTTCATATTTTTCACATCCTTTTCCGAAAATATCCGTGTAAATCGTAAAACTATTATAATAAACACCGGTCATATTGTAAAGCGCGAGGCCTATTAAAAAAAAATAAAAAAAGTGTTGCAATTATTTTACAGGTATGTTATAAGTTATCCATGAGATGTGCGCTCGACCCAAAAGGAGCGTATGAAAAATACAAATCATTCTTTGTTTGACAAATATGAGATGATTAAAGATCTCGGAACCGGCAGCTCCGGTAGCGTTACGCTTGTCAGACACATATCTATGGATCAGGAGAGAGCTCTAAAGAAAGTTCCTAAATCTTCTGCTTTCGCCGAATCCGCATTATCAGAAGCAAGACTACTCAAGTCTCTTGAGCATCCGTCTATACCACGTATATTTGACTTCGAAGAGGACGATGCTTTTTACTATATCGTCGAGGAATATATCGACGGCGAGACATTAGATTCATTTTTGCTTCATCAGCAGTTAATTTCCCCAGGTTTATTTTTTAATATTTGTGAACAATTATGCAATGTTTTTATCTATCTGCATACACAGATATCTACTCCCATTATTTACAGGGACCTTAAACCGGAGCATATTATAGTATGCCACAATAAGCTTAAGCTTATCGATTTTGGCGTATCGGCATATGTTATCCAGGATGGAAATAACTTCAATCACTATGGGAATATAGAATTCTCTGCCCCCGAATGCTTTACCGAGGATACAATTACACCGGCGGCAGACATTTACAGCTTAGGTCAGCTTCTGCAGTATATACTGACCTTTACCCCAGACAGCTTTTCCCATAAGTTTCAGCATATTATCCAAAAAGCAACAACATCTGATGCATCACTGCGTTACGTGACTGTCGCAGAGCTATATCAGGAAATACAGGAAATTCAAAAATTAACCGGTCAGCCACATCTCATACACAAAATAGCAGTTTTAGGCAGTCACAGAGGCTGCGGCTCCACCCACGTGGCCGTTTCACTCACCTGCGAACTCAATATCCTTGGATATCATGGTATCTACATAGACTCAGCAAAAAGCGTACTTTGCCATGGTAATCACGACGGACTGCAGATTTTTAAGCAGAAAAACGGATATTATTATTACAAAAGCTTTCAGGGCATACCCGACTACAGTGACGGTATACAGTTTAATATTCCAAAAGATGCTATACAGATATACGACCTTGGCACTGATGTGTGCAACGAGAAAATATATGACATGGATCTCGTATTATATGTATGTAACGGCGGCTTTTGGCATCTGAATGATATCTACAGGAATCATTCTATTCTCAAAAAAATGACAGCTTCCCTGAGTGTTATATGTAATATGTGCAGCAGACAGGATGCCTCCGCGATTGCGGCACTACTTAATTGCAGTGTTTATCACTTTCCTTATGACAGCGATATGTTTAAGAGCTCAGTTCAAAAGGAAACGCTGATTCAAAAGCTGTTAGAACTAAAGGGAGGAGCATCACTATCAGACACTTTAAAAGGATATTTAAGAAAGTCCATTCTGCACCACAGTTAGTTGGGGTCTGTGGCAGCGTTCACAATGTAGGCACAACACATATAAGCCTTGCTCTTTGTAATTATATGAGCAATAAATGCATGTATAGAACCGCCTATGTTGAGCTGAATGGTACACACGAAATTCTTTCACTGTCAAAGACAGCAGACGAAAAGGTTTTTACTTATAAGAATGTAGATTTCTTTCCTCACGCAGTCATGTCCACACTAACTGAGATTTTAAACATGAGATACGAGCGTGTGATTATTGATTTCGGCATACTTAATCCAAACACCTTAAAGGAATTTATGAGGTGTGACGTAAGAATCGCTGTGTGTACAATAAGTAAATGGAACCGGGGCGCTTTGAACAGAATTATCGAGCTATTCAATTCAAACAAAATAACTGATTCAGAAAGCGTAAAAATATTGTTTAATCTCGTGGAAAAGAAAAAGACAATTAACCATAAACATTTTAAGTATCCGGTGGTAGGCTTTCCTTACTTAGAGGACCCGTTCCTCATCAATACCAGCCTGTTTGGCACTCTGGATAAGATATCAGAAAGGAATTAATATCACGATGCAAAATGACATCTTTAACCAGTTGTTTATCAATTTTATGTCCGAAGCCTTCGGAGGGCTTATACTTTTAATGCCACAGAGCGCTTCATGACATAGGGCCATTTGTTACTTGTCAGTTTTTACTCATAATCATTATATATAGACGGAGGTATTTTTATAGAAGAATAAACTATATTTATATATTGGAATTTTTACAGATATTTTATCAAATTAAACGAAACTAAAAAATCAG
>OAVB01000114.1_pt1 | contig 78439 bp, 51 predicted proteins | sample 1516871 | NCBI WGS metagenome assembly OAVB01 (sample SAMEA2580069, study PRJEB22360) | human gut metagenome | biome: human gut; feature: human-associated habitat; material: faeces | place: Denmark | collected 2008/2010 | reverse complement strand
TGGACCGGCGTTCTCTCTCGAATGCGGGTGCAAAAGTAGTGCTATAAAACATAACTACCAAACATTTTCAGTATTATTTTTCAAGTTTTTTTCAAGACTTAACAAGTTATATAATGTACGTGTGATAAAGCCATACTACTCGATTCTCACCCTATTGGAGACATCCTGTTATAGAGACATAGCATGCCGCACTTCTACATGGAGGTATATTATGATTTATTGAGTGGCGATGTGATAATTTTCCATACAATAAGTGCGTGAATGATACAAAAACATAAATCACTGAACATTAACAGTTTAAAAACACGATTATGTTTTACCGGAAAGTCGTACATGTTTATGAGAAAAGTCGTACGTGTTTTCAAAAAAAGTCGTACGTGTTTTTCCGAAGTCACATAATAGAAAATAAGAGTAGATAAAAAATACACAATAAGCATAGCCCAATCTCAGGATCAACATTTCTTTCAATCTTTTTCAGGAAACCGCCAAGACGTAATTATCTATGATAATCAAAAAACGATTTTAATTCTTATCACGAATCGAAACGAAGGTAATTTGCTAGAAAGAATTCAGACAATGAAATTATAAAGCTGAAAAACAAATTTATTCCTTACCTTTAGCACAAATAAAGCAAAAGACCATGATACACGTATTAATAAACACACTCGCAGAGAAAATGAACGAATTTCTTTCCAGCTATTATGAACGGGCAGAAATTATAGTGGAAGCCGGAAGTATTGATGCGACTCCAAATGAGGATCAATCGGATAAAATCATACTTTCTATCGTGAATATAGAGCGAGAGACAGCAATGGGAATCTCTGCCCCCTATAGGAACACAAAAAATAACACATTCCAACAAACATCTCCACCATGGTACTTGAATATATATATTATGGTTGCCGCTGTTTTTTCATCTAAAAGATACTTAGAATCTATACAAATATTATCGGATTCAATCTCCTTCTTACAACAAAATTCCATTCTTAAATTACCAGACCAAGGTACCATAACGCTCGAACCCGTAACAATTAGTATGCAAGAGCTCAGCAATATATGGAGTATATTAGGAGGGCATTATTATCCATCAATCCTATGTAAAGCACGAATCATATCTTTTGACGGAACAGAAATCAAGGATATAAAACAACGAATATCAAGTCAAAAAATAAATTAGAAATAATGTTATCAAACATATAGCATTTAATATCATGCCATATTCTTTTTATCTACTTTTGGAATATTATAACTATAAAACAAACCAATGATGAAATTTGACTTTTTAATTAACATTATATTTAGCCATGAATATTATAATGAATGTATTCCTTCTGAAATCTTCGAGATAGAACCCAGGAGAACGAATAGAGTCGTATTAGGAGGACCTAAATATCCTTTTAGGCAAACGGGTCGAAATCAATATGCACTAATTGGAGATCGAGAAGAGCTTCTTGATCACCTTTCAACCTCCCCGGATGGTCTCAACCTTGAGTTTCAAGCACATTCAAAAGATCCGAATTTTTTACTGTATACACAATCCCTGCTACCGGAAGAGCTAAATGATTCAGATATACAATTAAGTGTTATCGATAACCGACTGAATCGGCTCAATGTGATCATTCATGTTACCAAAGAATTATTAAAAACGAAATGCCCAATACAGAAAGAAATCCATTATCACACAAAAGAAGCCTATTGGGATTTTATCTTGATACCTCGTAATCCAGAAAATGCGTCAATGGATATTTTTATGGAGGATAATGGACCGGAAAATATTAGCTTCAAGAATCCCGAGCAAATCCGTTTCATGAATAAGGACATTTTTCGTATCAGCACAGAATATCCGATAAAGATTAAGGAAGAGTCTTATTACCAAAGAAGATCAGATATCACGATTTACGAGAAAAGAGAATATGCTAAAAGAATGCTATTAAGGCATGTTCCTGTTCCCTCTTTGGGACGTTTCCTTATAAAGGAATTACAATCTACCGAGAATTCTATTATACAAATTCTTTATATCTAAATCCTTAAAAAAATAACGTATGGCACAAATGAAAACCCCTGGCGTTTATATCATAGAGAAAAACGCTTTTCCTAATTCAGTCGTAGAAGTCGCTACCGCCATCCCTGCCTTTATCGGGCATACCCAATTCGCACGGGACGGTAACAAGGATTTGACCGGTATCCCTTTCCGTATATCTTCTATGGCTGAGTTCCATTCGTTCTTCGGTTTCGCTCCCACCTTGCGATTCGGAATTCGTCCGGAAGATTCCGAGAGTGAGGACACCACCAATGACATAAACGTATTATTCCCCGACGGAAGTTGCCAGCTTACTTTGCCAAAAACGTTCTATGCTTTATATTATAATATGTTGTTGTTCTACGCTAACGGTGGAGGACCGTGCTATATCGTCTCCGTAGGAGATTATGAGCATGACTTTAAAAGCATAGACTTTACAAATGCGCTCTTAGCCTTAAAAAAAGAACAGGAGCCCACGTTGGTCGTCGTTCCGGAAGCCGTATATATGGAGGAAGGCGATTGTTACAAAGTTCAAACTGCCGCTTTGATGCACTGTGGTAACGATATGAAAAATCGCTTTGCCATATTAGATGTTTTCAACGGATACAAAGATGAAAACGGTGCGGTTATCAAAAGTTTCCGGGAAAATATAGGTAGCAATTTCCTTGCGTACTGTGCCTCCTATTATCCATGGATAAATACATCTATCGTCACCGAGAAAGATATCACTTTTTATAATATAGAAAAGGATAGTTTAGAGAAATTGGAGGAACTGATCTTGAACGAATTCTCAAAGAAGTCCGGTGTAACGAATGAGGCTGTCAATGAACTTATGGACAAGTTCAAGCTTTTGCTTACCATGAAAGAGGACGAGGCGGAACGTTTCCATACCTTATTATACCAAGTCAGTTCCGTATACCGCTCCATTTTGAGAGAGATTCGCTTGAGGATCAATTTACTTCCGCCTTCAGCTTCGATGGCCGGTCTTTATACTATGGTAGATAACACCCGGGGAGTATGGAAAGCCCCTGCGAATATTTCCATCAATAACGTAGTCACACCCGCACTCTCGATCACAAATGCCGAGCAAGAAGATCTGAACGTACCGATGAACGGAAAAGCCGTAAACGCAATCCGCAGCTTTCCCGGTGAAGGAATCAAGGTTTGGGGTGCCCGCACGATGGATGGTAACTCGTTAGACTGGCGTTATATTAACGTAAGGCGTACGATGATCTTCCTAGAGGAATCGATCAAGAACGCCGCCCGTGCCTATGTATTCGAACCGAATGTAGCAAATACATGGGTAAATATGCGTAGTATGATAGACGGATTCTTACGGGGCGTATGGAAACGAGGTGGATTAGCAGGAACTTCCCCCGAAGACGCATATAGCATTCATATCGGATTGGGAGACACGATGACTCCCGAGGATATTCTGGAAGGTATCCTCAGGATATCCGTATTCGTGGCTATTACCAGACCTGCGGAATTTATCGAGATCACATTCCAACAACAAATGCAAAAAAGCTGATAATTTAAGAATTAAAACCTATTAAAGAAATACGAATATGGCAGGAGAAGCACAAGATAATGTATGGCCGTTACCCAGTTTTTATTTTAAGGTAGAATTAGGTAGCCTCGGGGAAATCGCTTTTAAAGAGGTATCTGGTCTGGATATGGAAGCCCAAGTAATTGAGTACCGACATGGTAATAGCCCGGTTTTCTCAAATATCAAGATGCCGGGACTGAAGAAGACGAGCAATGTCAGTCTAAAGAAAGGGGTTTTCAAAGCGGATAACAAATTATTCGATTGGTTTAACAAGATAAAAATGAACACAATACAGCGAGAAGATGTAACAATCAGCTTACTGGATGAAGCAGGAAGCCCTACGATGGTTTGGAAATTATCGAACGCATGGCCGACTAAGGTTACCGGTGTCAGCTTAAAATCCGATGGAAACGAGGCCGCCATCGAAACCTTAGATTTAGCGCATGAAGGATTGACCATAGAAAACGCTTAATGCTAAGGTTTGATCATATTGTCCCTCCTCCGGTAGCGTTTTATTTCAACGTGACTTTCGAAGGATTGATCGAGACCTCTTTCCAAGAGGTCTCGGGACTACAACTTGAAATGGAGACGGAAACGATTAAAGAAGGGGGAGAAAACAGTTTCAGCTATCAGGTGCCTACCCGACGAAAGCACGGTAACCTTGTGTTGAAACGTTCTTTAATGCCTTTGCCTCATGTGCTAGAGACATATGTGGTTAAAGTATTGGAAAATAATGGAAGTGCCCAGATCGTTCCCGTCAATTTAACTATATCATTGCTGGATGCCGGGCATTTTCCCCTAAATAATTGGTCTGTGCTCAATGCTTACCCTGTAAAATGGGACATTAGCGCATTGAATTCCCAAAAGAATGAGTTGGTGATTGAAACATTGGAGATGGCTTATACTAATTTGATCCGTATGTCGATAAGAGATACAGAAGATACGAAAAAAGAACAATTTAAGCAATGGCTATAACTATAAAAGAAATCCAAGTGTCCGCAAAAGTGACACAACAGAAAAAGGAACCCGACCTCCCTCTCTCCCGTGATTTGATACAACAAATCAAAGAGGAGATAATTCGTGAGGCCAAGAAAGATTTGTCTAACCTTTTTTCTTGTAGAAAGGAGCGATAAAACATGAACCAAAAGTTGATCATCGAGGCATATAAATCAATTGAATACAAAGGTGGCGAGAAATTGGGTAATATCACCGTCCAAATCAATCCGGATAGCTATAAGTTAAGCAAATCTACCTCCTATAAGAAAGACGAAAGCATAAAAGAGGATAAGCAACTACCGGAGTATAAACACACCAACCCCTCCACTCTCTCTTTTGATATACACTTCGATGGTACCGGTATTATCCCGACGGGGAAAAAAACCGTGACAGAAAGGATCAAGGATTTGGAGAATATCATTTTTCTACCTAGCGCGGAGATCGATCCACCCAGCCCTTGCTTCCTTAAAGTAATTTGGGGGAGTCTCATTTTCAAGGGGAGATTAACCAGCCTAAATTGGGATTACACCTTATTCTCGCCCAATGGCAATCCTTTACGAGCTAAAGGCTCCTTGTCACTAACAGAGGCGATTAGTAGTAGAGAGACACAAGCAAAAAAGAAAAATCAAAAAGCTGAGGGTAAATTCGTTACTTTTAAACAAGGAGACAGTCTAATCGGGTTATGCGCAAAAGAATATAAAAATTCTGGTTACGCTCCAATGATTGCCTCCATTAATAACCTAATCAGCTTTAGAGATATAAAACCCGGAACTCAATTATGGTTCCCTAAAATATAATGAATATGGATAATTCATTTATAATCAAACTATTCCTAAATGGTAAAGATGTAACGGAGCAATACTCCGTAATCAATGCAAAAATATACAGAGCATGTAATAAGATCGATAAAGCAACGATCTCCATCAGCGCTGATATTATCGACAACAGCCAATTTGAAATACCAGACAACAAAATATTCAATCCGGGTACGGAGCTTAAGTTTCAAGCGGGTCCAACAGATAAGGTCAGCACCTTATTTGAGGGATGCGTTACAACCCATCAGTTAAAAATCAATAGCGAACAACAAACTCTATTTGTTTTAGAATGTAGGGGGTTCGCATATCCTGCAACCTTTGGACGTAAAAATAATGTATATGAAAATAGTAAAGATGATGCCGTTATCAAGAAGATTCTGGGACAATACGGGCTTTCTGCCAAAGTAGATAGTACCGGTATAGAAATTCCACAACTGGTACAATATTATTGTACAGATTGGGATTTTGTACTCACACGAGCACAAAATAACGGATTAGTCGTTATCACTGACGGTAAACAAGTCAAGGTATGTAAACCGAATGTATCTGCCTCCCCGGTCTTAACCATCACCTATGGAGATAATTTAATCGCTTTCGATGGTTCTATATCCGCTTCCGAGCAATACACAGATACAAAAGCCTGCGCTTGGGACGTGAGCCGTCAACAAATTATCAAAGCCACCGCCAGCAAACCTTCTCTCAATGCCCAAGGCGATATCGCCGCAAAGGATCTATCCGGTCTGGCAAATGAAGTGATGCTTTATCAAACCAACGCTCCCATCGGCGACGCTTCTTTACATGCTTGGGCCGATGCGCAAGCTTTATGGAGCGGTCTGGCACGTTTTCAAGGCTCCATCACAATTTACGGGAATGCGTCTATTATTCCGGGCTGTATTATCAAATTAGAAGGATTAAGCAAACATTATAGTGGAAACGCATTTGTTCAATCAGTAGAACATACACTACAAGGAGGCGAATGGAAGACACAAGTCTATATGGGTTTCAGTCCAGTAGTCATTACCGAAGAGCCCGATGTAGTCGCTCCCGCAGCTAGTGGTTTTTTGCCCGGCATACGAGGATTACAAATAGGGATCGTTAAAAAGATCGGAGATAATAAAGATTTCGAGAATTTCATATTAGTCGATATACCCTTGTTACAATGTGAGAAGACGGAGATATGGGCTCGGCCGGTCAGTCCGTACGCAAGCAATGGGGTCGGCATGTTATTTCTACCGGAAGTCGATGATGAGGTAGTCCTGCAATTCATCAATGAGGACCCCTGCCACCCTGTGATTATCGGAAGTTTGTACAGTCGCAAACGAAAAACGCCGGTTTCTTTAGATCCAAAAAATAATTTAAAGACAATTGTTACAAAAAACCAGTTGAAAATTACTTTGGACGATGATAAAAAGATTATCACAATAGGGACTCCCGGAGAGAACACGCTCATATTGGATGATGACAAAAAGCAAATTCTGTTATCCGATGCTAATAAGAACAAGGTCTGTATGGATAAAAACGGAATTATGGTAGAATCCGGCAAAGATCTCATATTTAAGGCAAGAGGGAATGTCAAGACAGAAGGAATGGGTATCGAATCCAAGTCTAAGCAAGATACCAAGATAAATGGCTTGAATATCGAGGTTTCCGCACAAATGGGAGTTAAAGTAAAAGGGTCTGCCACCGCCGAAATATCCGCATCCGGCCAAACCGTTGTAAAAGGAGGCGTTGTAATGATTAATTAAATCGAATGATTTATGCAGAACAAAAATAGTTTTTTAGGTAAAGGATGGGCATTCCCCCCAGAATTTAGCCATAATGATAATCCCACCCGCATGTCTAATTATGAAGAAGACATCCGGCAAAGCTTGATCATCCTTCTCTCCACTCGCACAGGGGAGCGAATACATCGTCCGGATTACGGTACGGAACTATATCGTTATCAGTTTGAACAATTAGATCTTACCATGGAGACCATGATTAAAAGCGCTATTGAGAAAGCTGTTCTCTTATACGAGCCTAGAGTCTCGCTTGATCGCATAGAAATTAATAAGGCTTCGATTCAAGATGGCATTCTGATTATCGAACTTTATTATACGATACGTATGAATAATATTCAACAAGAATTGACCTATCCTATCTATTTTGATTCTAACCGATGAATAAACAATGGAATAAAGATGGATTGACAAGAAAAAAATTGGAGAATGATTTCCGGATACATGAGCCTTTTCAAGTACTCGAGAAAAATCTCTCCAATTTATTGGCTCGTGCCTTTTCGAAATCATCCTTTTTATATCATTACCAATCCTTAGCCATACTCAATGAGATCAAGCAAACAGATACAATCGGGATCGAACAGAGTTTCATTTTGTGGCAAAATGAGAACTCACCGGAAAGTAACAGAGAAATCACCTATCTAAGAAACGCTCTATACCATAAGTTCTCTGATTGGTATCAAAGATTGAATCATCGGATCTTTAGAGATTCCATGTCCGATTTATTTCTGGATATGGAGAAATATAACCAGAGACTTCAGCTAATAACCCTATCCAATCCTAAAACGGTTCGTAGAAGTCTCTACCTATTATTACGTATCCTCCGTAATTTACAAAACAAACGGGAGATTTACATCCAAGAAATCGCTAAAAGCGGAGAGACCGATCCCTCATTAGCTGTTTTAATCGCTTTCTTGAAAAACTATCAATATCTGGTAGATCAGTTCAATAAACGCTGGGAAGCTTATCCGTTATTTTATGTCAACCAAATATTGAAGGAATCTCCCCAAAAAGCGATTATTCCTTCCGCTTGGTTTATCGCCGTGAAGAATAATACCGCACGGCAAGCCCAGTTACCCAAAGGTACAGGTATTATAACACAGGTACCATTTCCTGCGCAAGATATCCAATTTTGTTATCGTACGGACGAAGATTATTCGGTCAATGACATGAAAATAACGAGTATACATTCGTTACTATTGGAAAAAGATCCGAAAAAATATCCAGCGAGCCGATTAGGCTTCGTTACGTCCATCTGGCAAAAACAGTTGAATGACAGGATCGGAAACGTTCCTTCTAAGAAGCCCAATCTGGACTCAGAGCTAATCTTTGAGAACCAATCCTCTATACAAGCTGGACTGATGATCGAATCTCCCATGTTATTACTTCGGGAAGGACATCGGGATATACATATCACATTCGGATTAGAAGAAGACTCCATATCATATTTCAAAGAATTAATCGCTACCACGGAACAATCTTCCCACGAAACCGGGCGTGTATTAAACGACGCTTTCCTATTGGAGTTAAGCACAGAGAAAGGTTGGGCCCCGATATACGCCTACACCTTGACATTCATCAACGAAAACTCCTTTTATCTGAAATTCGTCCTTAATGAGAAATTCGACCCTACAACACCTTGCTCTGAAGCTCATGGTTGCCAAACACGGAACCCAGTGCTCCGTATATTGATGAACACGGATGCTTGGTTATTCCCCTACTCTTGGGTACACCGTATTTTTATTACTAGCTTAAAGATAAAGGTACATGTATCCGGCATGTCATCCTTGAAAATCTATAATCCTCTGGGAGAAGTAGACGCAAGCGTACATTTCCCTTTATTCGGGTTAGAAGCTCAAAAAGGCTCATGGTTCGCATTCGGTAATTATGAGATAGCGATCAAGCCTATCCAATCCATGGGTATTACTTTGCAATGGGCGGATCTACCTTATTCGGAAGGAGGTTTCTATGATTTGTATCAAGCATATAAGACACCTATCGATAATACCACCTTCAAAGTTGAATGGGAAAAACTAACAGACCAGAAATGGGTAAAATTACCGGGAAGTACATCTTGTCTCTTCAATACGAAAAACAAGCATACTTCCCCTAGGGGAAAGCTCTCGGAGTACAGCGAGATCGTTTACGACAAACCATTCAAAAACATTACGGTCTCCACGGAAGAAGAGCAATATCAATATACGAAAACCCAGCAAGGCTTCTTCAGGATTAGACTCACAGATCCGAACGGCGGATTCGGGCAGACGGAGTACCGGATGCTCTTTGCGGATATCATGATAAGAAACAGCCATACCCGTAAACAGACCCCGGTGCCCAAACCTCCTTACAACCCTATGATTGAAAGTATAGGTATCGGTTATAGCGCCGAGGAAGAATACTTTTTCAATGGCGATACCCCAAGAGATAGATGCCGTATCTATCATATCCATCCATTGAGGCAAAAGGAATTACATGAAATCGATCTACGTCATCCGTTCCCAATGGTGGAAGTTCCCACAGAAGATGGGATTATTCTATTCGGTATTGGTAACTCGATCGGTAACGACCAGATCCGTTTATTCTTCGAGATGGCTGCCTTGAAACGGGAAATCGGAAAAGAATATCTTCCTTGCGTACAATGGTCTTTCTTCAACGGCAAGCAATGGGAGTTTATCAAACCGGGTAATTTACTTTCCGATACAACCGGGAATCTGTTGAATACAGGTTTGGTAGACATCCTGCTTCCCTCACCTATTAGCGAGGAAATGCTAGACATAAATGGAGATTTCTGGCTTTCGGCAAAAGTATCTTGCCACACGCAAAATTGTTCATCCATACGAAATGTCTATCTAAACCCAGTGAAAGCCCGGTTAGAAATCCCCGAAGAAATGGAAGCCCTGATCAGTGAGGAACTCGAAAGCTTCACGGGACTCGTTTCTTTCGAGAAAAGTATGCCGGGACTTACGGATATTTACCAGATCATACCCGCTAAAGGAGGACGTTCGCCGGAAACGCCAGAGGATATGCGGCTCCGGATCACCCAAGAGATGTCCCATCGGAACCGGGCTGTATTGCCTAGGGATTACGAGCAAATAACATTGGCTCAGTTCCCCGAAGTCGAAAAAGTACTTTGCTTGCCCGGAATAGACAGTAAAGCTCAAAACAGGAGCCCGATCGTAACATTGGTCGTGATGCAAAAGGAGAAAGATAAAAAGATCTTGCCTTTATGCGAACATAGGCTACTCATGCGAATCGAAGATTATATAGGTGACAAAACAAGTCCGTTCATTACCGTTGACGCTATCACTCCGGTCTACGAGGAAGTAACCGTTTGCTGTAACCTCCGGATAAAGCCCGGATATCCCGTAGGAGATATACTCCGCCAGACAGAGGCACGCATTAATAATTGTATCGCGCCTTGGCGAGATAAGGAAGAGATCCCGGTATTTGGGCTTTCGTTCTCATCGACAGATCTTTATAACTCCATACGAGAGTGTGAAGCCATCGTGGACATTGATATATTAAGCGTAGCGCATGTCGTATATACGGCAAAAGACCAACAAAAGAGCTATTATCTAAACCGCTACCCGGAAGAGGCAAGGCAAAATTTCAACGTTAGCCCTTCCCAACCTTGGTGCATATTAGTTCCTTCTGATAGGCATTTGCTATATATTGACCAAAAAGACGAACTACTGGAACAACTCGGACTCGGATATTTAGGAGTTGGAAGTAATTTTATTATTAACAAATAAAACAAACCGGATATGCCTCGTACAAACAGAAATACACTAAAAGAATACTTTAAGCGCGGAAGTATGCCCAACCAAAAGCATTTCTACGAATTAATCGATTCCATGGTCAATATTTCCGACGACGGGATCGATAAAAATCCGGATGATGGCTTACGGTTAGCTCCTTCCAAGGAAAACAGTCCCGTCATCAGCTTATTCACGAACATACAAGACAATATTCCAGAGTGGAAAATATACCTAGGTAACAATAGCCAACTCCATATCATACGTCAAGGGCAAGATGAACCGATACTATCGCTTCATCCAAACGGTCGCATCGAGATGAACCAACCCGGTATGGATATACGTATCAACGGCAGTCTTTCCGCAACCCGCTTCGACGGTGCGATACGGGGTAAATTTCCCGCAGATGGCGAATGGCATACCCTGCAAATACCAACGGAAGGATGTCGTGCCTACCGCATCATGGCTGGATGCGGTAAGTTAAAAAGCGGACAATACGCATTAGTGGAAGCCACGGCTATCCATTGTTATGGAAAACATCGAAAAATCCGTACGAATCAATCCTGGTTCGGTTCCTTTTTTAACAAGATCAAATTCCGTTGGTACGGCCCCGGACAAAAATGCAAGTTGCAAATACGTAGCGGACGGGATTATGGAGACAACATCTTTGTTTGTTTCCAGATAACCGATTTATGGAAAGATTACCGGATGGACGCCTCCGACCGGAGAAACACCTTTAATCAAGAATAGCCATGGATGATCTGCCCAACCTGCAAGAGCTAAAAAAGGAGGAATCCATATTCGATAGCCTCCAAAAGAATGCCTTGGAAACAATCCGGGAGCTTTCAGGGCAACTGTGGACAGACCATGCCCCACACGACCCGGGAATCACGACTCTGGACATCTTAAATTACGCCTTAAGCGAATTGGATTACCAAATGAGTTTCCCATTAGAACAATATCTCACCGGATCGGATAATCGTTTCAATCCGGAGGATTACGGCTTGTTCGGTCCTGAACGAGTTTCCGGGATGGCCCCTGTGACACCCAAAGATTACCGAGACCATTTTTTAGATCAATTAGATAACACTGACTTCTTAGTTAACTTATCGGACATACAAATCCATCCCTATAGATCCAATGATCAGATCTGTCACGGATGGTTCGACATATTTATAGAACTCTCGTCCTTTATCTCAGAAGATCAACACAAACAGGAAGAAAAGAAAATCAAGGAAAAGATTAAGAAACTATATCACGCAAACCGGAATTTAGGTGAACACCTACACGCAATCCATTTCGTAAGAAGGAAACCTTTATTACTCATTGGAAATATCGATATAGACGGTAGCATCTCTCCGGAAAAAACCTTGATCGCCATTTATACGGAGGCGATTCAATTATTCGCACCGGGAAGTCATTATACAGGTAGCGCACTTCCCATATACAAGCTTTTCAAAGGGATCAAGCAGATACAAGGGGTTCTATCGATACACTCTTTGGAATTTCAAGGTTTTGAAGAGGGTGAATACGCCTATACATTGGCATTATCTTCCCCTGAGCAAATCAAGATACGACTTTACCAAAACCAACAAGCGGTAGAGATTAATGCCACAAAAGTATTGAATCGTTTGCATTCGCGGAATAATATCAACCATGCAATACGAGAACAGAAAAAACAAGCCAAATCGATCCTCATGGACAGTCGCCATATTCATCTGAATGATTATAGCGTCACAAATGATTTCCCAATTTGCTACAAGGACTCGTTTACCGATTCATTCAAGGCATATCTTTCTATATTCGACCATCTCTTTTCGGAGGGACATGAAGAAATGAATCATCTAAAAGATTGGATGGCCTTAAATATGGAAACACCCGGTTCCGCTTCTATGGAACAAAACAAAGATCTGCTATTGGATACGTTGGATAAAATCTACGGAGAAAATAGCAACCTGCCTTTTCTCCGCTACTCCCATAAAGAGATAAACCGTCAACGAAGAGTCCGGTTCCTGCGACAACTACCGGAACTTATCCGGGACCGGTATCTGGGCTGTAATCTATTCGACGCAGACTCCCTTTCCGGATTGGAAAGATATCTCTATTCCATACTCGGATGGGAAGATGCGGAAGAGCAAATTTTCATTCTGGAAAACATACTCCTGCATTCACCGGAGGCGACTGATCATTCAGTCCCCTCCCGGGAATTTACCTTAACGGCAATCCTCTCGCAAACAGAACGTACGCAGCAACGGCCGGATTTTCAGCTTCGTCTTGAAGAATTCTTGCGAGAGAAGATACCGGCACATCTACGATTCACGGTTCATTGGCTTCCTCCGAAAGAGCTAGCCCTATTTGTCAAGGACTATAAGGCATGGAGAAAAGCTTGGGCCGATAATGACAACAAAGAGATTGGCCGCACCGGAGAAATCTTAAAGAATAATCTGATACGAATAAATATCGAACTTTAAATTTACCCTTATGTCAACCAGATATCGAACTACCTACCACGGCATTTTATTGGGCTTATTACTTCATGTAATCATGGCACAAGCCGTTAACGCCCAAAGAAGTCTCTCGGAGCGATTGGATTATTTCCGGAGTTTAGGAGAGCGGACCGAGTTGGAACTGGAAGAGATTCGTACCCCGATCGTCTCTTACCAGACTCTTATGGACTCGATCACCCAGCGTATCTTAACGGAACAATGCGGTTATATCGTTTATCCCGCTGAATTGGGGAATGCTTTCACTTTCGTAACAAACCCGGACGCAAACCAAGCGATCTCACGTTTGGGTTATTTACAGTCCCCAAGTTCTTTATTACCCGATCATGTAGAGCAATGCGCATATACACCTTGGCTGTTCGGAAACGAGTTATTAACCGCATCCAAGAATAAAGCCAATGCGGATCCTCTCTGCCGCTTCTTCGATGAAAAGCTTGGCCCAGTCAAAGTAACGCAAGCTTTGTGGTATTATTTCAATAAAAGAGAACCGGAAAAGATCTTGCCTCCCCCTACCGTCGAGAATATGTATTTCTTCAAAGGTAAAACCGGAGATCTGGATAATATGCAATCGTTGCTCAACTCCGATAAACAAGGCTATATCATTTGCCCCGTATGGACAGAAGACGTTACAGGAGTTCTGGACAATCCGGACGAGAATCCCTCCATCAGAGGAAGCGGAACGATTGAGTTTTTCATCAAGGAAGCTCCCCTTTCCATCGCCCTCAACATCACGCCTTGGGAAGAAGACGCCATTGGATACCGAGAAACCGATTTCATCCCATTCGTTTACGACACCACTTACACGCAAGCCGTAAAGAACTGGTTGCTATCCGTGCGTGAGCTGCGTCCCTCCACGATTCGTACGTTCTTCTGTTATTTCGATAAACGTAGCAAAGAAGAGATCGCCGCACAAAAGAAAAAGGGAAATTGCAGTATTCCCGTATTCAAGGTAGATGGCGCATCATCGGAAACCGAACGCCTATCCGAACGTCTAAGCCAATACAACCAACGAGCTTTTCCGATCGTACCGTATTGGCTGCAATCCGTATATGAGCAATTACCGGCAAACCTTATCCGGAAATTCAGCCGAATGGAATATCTAGGGTATGTAGTGGATACAGAAAACAGGCAACCTAGCCAAGTAAGCGACTGGCAACAACAGGAGTGCTTGATAGATATGCCCGTTTATTCGGATACACCCGTCGATTTGCTGGTCCTATTCCGAAACTCAAAAGCGACGAATGATTTCTTAAGATCGAAAGAATCCCAGATGGCTCTTTTAAATAACTTATTCACAAAGGGTACCGGTACGATCAACCGAAACCCGTCTCTCCGGAAACTCAACGGATTGACTCTTTACTTCCCTGATTTCGATTTTAAGCTGGAGAACCGGAGAGAGCTTGTACAATTCGTGAAGTCCACCAGTTTCGTAATTGATTCCTTTTGCGTGGAGGGTAATAAAATATATAGAAACTACGATTTAAATGTCATATTCCCTATCAAGGAGAAAAAGCATATCGGTTATCTATCCATTCTATTGAAATACCAATTGGTAGACCGCCTTTGTTTTGTCGATTACGATGAAATGGGCGTTCCTGTAACTACTTGCGAAAATCGAGAGAATAAGCAAGAACCAGTACTCAAGATGGTCATGTATGAGGAAGAATGCGAGGTATCCTTACTAGATAATCTTTTCAACTCTTTATTCTATTTGCTAAATCCTTTTCCGCAAGGCGAGCAACTCACCAGTTGCTCCGATGATCTGGCGCAACTGGCAAATACGGAATTCTCCAACCCGATGCTTATTTATTTCGTATTGGGTGATATATTCCTATTTCTCATACTATTAATCCTAATCACCCTGTATATGACATCCAGTAAGTTCTACATGTTGGCACAACATTATAAGCGATATGTCTTGCCTCTATTACTGGTATTCATATCCGAGATCGTATTGGTTTTATACCTAATCACCAATATCGTATCCTCGCGGGAAACTTTCGACATATGGACCCAAATGATACTGTTGGCGCTCCCACTCTTCTTTTTTCTCTTAATCATCGTACCGATCGGGCACCGGGAAAGAGAGCCGTTGCCTTAAATCACCACCGGCCCTCTTTATTCAATTCCCGGCGGATCGCCATAGATAAGATATCGGAATCTAGCCGGGGAGTGTCTTGCTTTAGCAACCGAAGGGCACAACGCCTGATCACATTCGAGATGGAGCCACCCGATAACTCATAAGTAGCTGCCATACGGATCATCTTGTCCGCATCCGCAGGTAGCCAAGAAGAGGGAAGCATTCTACGCCATAATTCCTCACGTAAGTCTTGATCCGGCATCGGGAAATAGATAATAGACTGGAAACGACGGGAGAAAGCTTCATCAATATTACTCTTTAAGTTTGTGGCTAAAACAACGGTTCCCGGGAAATCCTCGATCCGTTGCAGCAAATAAGCGATCTCTTGATTCGAATGGCGATCATTAGAAGTGTTCGTCGAGGTTCGTTTACCGAATAAGGCATCCGCCTCATCGAAAAAGAGAATCCAATTTCGGTTTTCCGCTTGGTCGAATACATTCGCAAGGTTCTTTTCAGTCTCGCCGATATATTTGGAGACAATCATGGAAAGATCGATACGATATACATCCATCCCGTTCTTCTTGCCGATCAAGGTTGCGCAAAGCGTCTTACCCGTTCCCGGCGGGCCATAAAACAAAGTGCGGTAACCGGCCTTCAAAAAACGACTCAATCCCCAGTCCGAAAGGATGACCCGATGCCCCGTAATCCAATTATTTATCTCCTCCAACTCCTCACGCACATAATAAGGCAATACGGCATCTTCCCAATTCAAAGCCGTACTAATCCGTTTGGCCGGAAAACCCATATTATAGTCCGGCTTATATTCTCCCTCAAAAGATAAACGGTACAAGAAATCCTCCGATATACGCAGTTGTCCGCTCAAGAACGGTTCACCATTCCCGGCTCCTTCCAAGCCAACGACGTGATACATATGGAACCAATGCTCCTCACGAAATAGACGAACCACTTCCAGACGGCGTTCCACACGATCGCCCGCCAACAGGAAAACGGCCGTCTCGCCCGTTGGCAAGAATCCTCCGTGCGATAGTCCTTTCCAACCGCCAAATTCCGTATAAGGACGGTCAAAATTCTTATTATGCACAAAAAAAATATCCAACATCTGCGGAGAAAGATGAGGCATTAAGGCCAACATCAACACCATCCACTCGTCGAAAGTAGGATCGACCTGTTCCGGCAACAACGCCTTCCAAAGCGGTCCTGCCTTCGGGAGTGGGATATCATAGACGGAAGATAAATCGCACTCCTGCCGGAAATACAAACGAATGGAGACATCCAATACCCGCTGGAACCAATCGATCCACTCGTTCATAAGACAGAAGCAGCTTTAGCACCCATCACATCCGCCTCGTGTTCCAAGGATAAATCATCGTTAACGGCCATTCCACCTACCTCGGTAGTAGGCTGTACACGTCCCTCGGCTTGCTGGATGACGTGTGTCAACTCATGTCCCAATAGCTGCTGTCCGGCAGACGTATCCGGTTTGAATTGTCCCGGGGCGAAATGGATATCCGTACCTTGCGTATATGCCAAAGCCCCAACCTCCGGCGCTTTCGATGAATCCGGGTGTACACGTACCGAGGAGAAATCCGTCCCGAAGGAAGACTCCATGCCTTGGATTACATGATCCGGAATCCCTGTCTGGTTCTTAGTTTGCCGTTGGGCCACAAATTTTCCTTGAAGAAGCTCATCCTCATCTTCCACATCCCGCTGAACGGCGAACTTACCTTGCAGCAAATCATCCTCATCCATTGCGTCACGTTGCATAGTTTCCACCATTTTAGCCTGCAAGGCAGATTGTACCCGGTTATCTTCCATCAATTGTGTTGATTCACCTTTACGGTTTTGAAAGACCCGCGAAGGTCCTTCTTGAATCTGTATCCGATCCGCATTCATAATGTTATCTTTTAATGTTATTTACCGCCACTTTACTCTAAGTATTTTTTCCATCCATGGAGTTTTAATGAACCTGAAGTTCCAAGCAATCGAATCTAATAAGACGTCAAAAGCTCTCTCCTCGACCGTTAGCGTCCAATTATTCTTCTCCATCTTTAACACTCCCTTTCTCCGGATAAAAGTACTTTGAAGACCTTCCCAGCTCGTATTCCTCATCTTATCCCAATTCATAAGTACCGCTTTCTTCAATTGCTCTATCATCTCTAATTCATTCTCAGTTAAATCACACGAGCGAGGAAGCGGTTCCGGACTATCATAGCCCGTCAAGACTTTGTTTAAGAATAATTCTGGCTCCGGGATTTCCTTCTCATCCGTTACAAAACGTTGAGACGCAAAAATGGCCTTCACTTGGCATTCTCTCGATTTAAAGCCACGTCTGTCATCACTCAAGTAGCCTAACCTATGAAAAAGTATTGGCAGATAGACGGCTATGATCGTCAAGCCCGCATTGTTAATAGACACGCCATGATCTTCTAACTGGCCATTCAAAACATCCATATCCATATTATTTTTAAGTTGATATATAAAAACTGACAATTCAGATAAATTAGTTGTATGTCGACATATAAAAGTCTCTATCTTATGTAATTCCTCCTCTGACACAGACTCCCTCAAATGCTGCCAAAAGAGGAACAACAATCCATCTTTGGAGTAATTCCGGTAAACGTTGCCGGAAAGAGCCTGTAACCACCCCAACCAAACGTTCTCTTCCAACCCGAAGTTATTGAGACGAAACAAGCGGATTACCTCCTCGACAAGCAAACGCAAAGCGGGAGTCGCCCCTGTATATAATTCCTCCAATAATTCCATCTTTTGAGAATTGAACGGATAGATAGCGGGAGAAATCGTACGGATGGGAAGCTCGGGCACTTTCCCCTGTTTCATACCCAGTAAAGCTTCCATAGTACGTGCGAACGCATCCATATCCTCCAACATACACTCATGTAATAATAAGCGCAACCGAGCGGCATCCCCAAAAGTACGGTTCTCTTTTACATTCGTAAGATATTGGATCAAGGATACTTGATTCGGAAAAGCCAGACCGTATTCACGGATGACAAACAGTAATAAGGAAGCGAAGATACGAGCGGCCTCTATCGGCTCTTCCACCCTTATTCCAGATGAAGGAATATCCTTCAATTGCCGTAATTGGTCCAGTAATATTTTCGGGTTCGTCTTCTCCAAACCACTCACGTACTCGAATAGATCGCCCAGCGGTTCATCGGAACGGCCCGTGATTATAAATTGTCCCAACCGATACGCTTTCCTCTCCTCATTCAACCAAACAGAGAATAAAAGCTCGGGAGATTCCTTATCCATATCCTCGTACAGCAGGTCTATTATCTCACGTAACTCTTCCGGAACCCACGGATATTCCCCATGTGTTCCCTCATGAAAATAGGAGATCAACTCCCGCACCGTGATATTATAATGAGCAGAGAACTGTCCCAACACCGAACGTACGAATTGTTTCCGGCTAAAAGCGGTTAATGGCCCGCTAAACAGTACCAGAAAAATAAACTCCCATTTCAACAGCCGGAACTCGCCGCCCACCCTTCCTTCCAAACGCCCTTGCTCTTTCCCCTTATCCAGCGTCTGCGCATACCGGATAATGAAATGGCTTTCCACCGGAACGATTTGCCTAACCACCGAATAGATTTGCTCCTCGCGCAAGGAACGGATAAAGCGACGGCACAAACCGGAATTAGACAACCGATCTTTCAAATCTTCCGGGTAATAAACGGATATATCGGCGGGAGAATCATCGAGAGCATTCAAGTACAAAGCAATGATCAATTCCCGAACGGCTGGATAAGCCGTTAGCAGCCCACTTGCCAAGGTACGGTAAAAATATCCCAATAACTCCATTACCGTCAGATTGTAATGCGCCGCCAATTCCTTTAACACGGAGAAGGCAAACTGATGGCGGGAAAATACGCTTCCCCCCCTACCGAGAATAACCTCGAAGATAAACACCCATTTCAGTATCCTGAAATCATTCCCGGCTTTCCCTTCGAGCATACCCAATTCCTTCTCCTTATCCAACGCTCTCGCATAGTCGATGACAAACGGACTCTCCGCAGGGATCACCTGTTCCACGATCTGGTAAATCTGTTCCTCATTATACCCGGATAAAAAAGTCAAGCTCTTCTCCCGCCGCACGAGCAAAGCCTTCAATTCTTCCAGAGAATAAAGAGAGAGATTTTTAGTGAATTCCTTTTCCGATAATGTCTCTAGCCGGATATCCTTCAAGAGCGACAATAACTCGGGCATGAACAAGCGGGTAGAGGCGAACTTATCTAAATCATACGTCAGCATCCCCAGTAAATCCACAAAAGAAATGGAATAATAGCCGGATAATTCCCGCAGCGTGTACGTCACCATTTGTTTCCGGTTGAAATAGCCTTGATCCTGAGATAATAAATATCCCCATAGGATTATCCAGATGGCGTTTCTGTAATCATTCTTCCCTATCTCCGGACGCTTTATCTCGGGATAAGAGTCTTGCAAGAAACGGGCATAAGCGTTTATAAACGAGCTTTCCGAGGGTGCCACCACATGTACCAAACGTTCTTGATAGATATCATCCAATTGAAAGACCAGACGTTTACGAATGGTAAGCGCCTTTCCCTTCTCACGCAGGAAATGACTTAATTCTATCGGGGATATTCGTACTAATTTATCTAAAAGTTCCGGTAAGGTGAGCCGCTCCTCTTCCAGCCAAGGCCAATATCCGTGCGACATATAATAGGTAAATACTTCCAGCCAAGATTGCCTGATGGGAACAACAGCGATTCGGTCGGGATGCTCTTCCTTACTTCGCAAATAAGAAGCGAAAGTCTCGTCCAGTCTCTCCGCCAGTCTACGGGGGAATTGCTCATAGAATTCATCTTCTTCTAGCTCACCTAGATCCAAGTCTAAACTCTCGATCCGGATCAACTCATCTTCCGTATCATAACGGCTTAAAATCTCATCCACGATCCCTTCTAAAGAGGTTCGGTTAAAGGTATCCCAACGACCATATAAATCATGAACGAAAGGTTCCCGATCCGCAACTAAATCTAGTTTTAAGGTGCCTATTGTTATCATATGGTTTGCAGGGTATTTCAGTCTTTATTAGATGCATGCAATATCCATATTATTCTTCGATTAAACAAGTATTATCCAGATTCTTTTCCACAAAAACATATAAAAGTTGATTGTGCCAGAATAAAACTTATGCGTACCTATAGGTAAACCTAATCGGTACCTATTCTATTCTTAAATTATCGCCACTGATTTTACAATCAGCGGCGGCATTTGTATATTCAGCGGCTGTGAATATAAATTCAGCGCCGCCAAATTAAGAAATAGAGCTTATCCGACAAAGAATATATAGGCTCTTGGAGAAGTATTTCCTAGGGAGAGAAGCGTTTTTCCTCCAACAGAGAGAGATATCAAAGATATTTACGTAAATTTGCCATTCAGTTACAATTTATCAACCTAAATTCTTTATTTACATGGAATCTGTAATGAAAAAAACAGCCGCCACAAGCTTGTTAGCCTCTTGTGCGGTATCGCTGGCCTTGTTTTCCTCTTGTGCCAGTCAAGAACAAAACACACTTACTCCCGAGGAAATCGCTGACGGATGGGTCCTGCTTTTTGATGGAAAGACATTGGATGGTTGGAAAGATTACAACGGGACTACATTGACACAGCCTTGGCATGTAGTGGATGGTTGTATCCAAGCCAAAGGGGATGGCAGCGACGCTAGTGGCTACATCGTAACCGATAAAGAGTATGAGAACTTCGAGCTTTCTTGGGATTGGAAATTGTCCAAGGGGGGCAATAGCGGTATGTTGTACCACGTGGTAGAGCGTCCCCAATACGCTGTTCCTTACGTAACGGGGCCGGAGTATCAATTGATCGACGAGCCGAACTTCCCGGAGCCATTGGAAGAGTGGCAGAAATTAGGTGTGGATTACGCGATGCATTTGCCGGATAAATCCAAGATGAAGGTGAATCCGCAAGGCGAATGGAACAACTCCAAGATCGTATTCGATAATGGACATGTGGAACATTGGTTGAACGGACAAAAGATCCTAGAGTTCGAGGCATGGACAGACGATTGGCACGCTAAGAAAAATAGCGGCAAATGGGCCAACGCACCGGAATACGGATTGGCGAAAAAAGGTGTGCTTTGCTTGCAAGATCATGGTTATCCCGCATCTTTCCGTAACTTGAAGATCAAGGAACTTCCTCGTAAGGCCGGTAAGGAAGTGAACTTGTTCAACGGCGTGGATTTGACGGGATGGGAACCATACGGTACGGAGAAATGGTACGTAAAAGACGGTTTATTGGTTTGCGAAAGTGGTCCCGATAAGCAATACGGTTATCTCGCTACCCGTGATTATTATGATGATTTTGATCTGACCGTAGAGTTTAAGCAAGAGGCTGACGGAAACTCCGGCGTATTCATCCGCTCTTTCGTTGAGGAAGGCGTGAAAGTAAACGGCTGGCAGGTAGAAGTAGCTCCGAAGGGTCACGATACAGGTGGTATCTATGAGTCGTACGGACGTGGCTGGTTGGTTCAGATTCCGGATGAGAAAGAGAATATCTTGAAAGAAGGCGATTGGAACACGATGCGTATCAAAGTACAAGGCGATAACGTACAGACTTGGCTGAACGGACAGGAAATGGTAAACTTGAATGATGAGAAGATCGGAGCGGGTAAAGGCCGCATCGCCCTTCAGATTCACGACGGTGGAGGCATCAAGGTTCTTTGGCGAAATTTAAAACTTACGACATTATAATAGAACGAAGCTAGATTATAAACCAAATAAGGTGTTTCAAAAGAAGTCTTTTTGAAGCACCTTATTTTTATCATTGATAACACCCTCTTTTATCACTGGATTTTATGAATAAACTTATCTTTACAGCTATCCTTTCGGGATTTGCCGGCCTCTACGCCATGGGCCAGAACGAGATCCGGCTTATGGACATGGACCTAAATAAATCCTACCAAACTTACGGTGGCGCCGTCAAAGGGAAATCAGTTACCAACGAGCCCGCCTCTATACAAGGAAAAACGTATGATGACGTGATCGGGGTACAAGCCAAAAGTCATATCAAGATCGATTTACACAAGAATGCGTCACGCTTTCAAGCGCAGGTCGGGATTGCCGACTCACATATCGATTATACGGATAAAAGCCTCACGGTTATCCCTTTTGTTGACGGAACGAAAATGTATTTCGATACCCGAAAAAACGCCAAGACATTTGTTGGTCTAGAAGGTAAAGACGGAAAAGTACATCCGGGCTCGGCCTTATTTATCTTGAAAGGAGATGACAAGGAGCTTTATAACAGCGGTATCGTCAAACTTGGCGATGCCCCGAAAACAATCGATATCCCCCTAAATGGCATAAAGATATTGGATCTTATTGTAGAGCCTACCGACGATGGACCTAGCGGAGATCATGCCTTATGGATCACGCCCCAAATAGAGTATATGGAGATCATCCCCTCGATCGTCTCCACGAGCTATCAAGGGAAAGGGCCGGAAGTATCATCCGGTACGGAGAAGAAATTACTTGATAAAATCAAGCAATTACCCCAACAAGGGCTGCCTTTGGAAAACACCTCTTTCGACTGGCTTTTACAACCCTCACGATCAAAAGCCGGCATATATGCGACTCCAGATGGCAAAAGCATCTTATTGTCAAACGGAATGGTAGCACGTATGTTCCGTGTCTTGCCCAATCTTTCCACTCTCGATATCTTTAACCGGATGACCGGAGAAAGTATGCTTCGTGCCGTAAGTAGCGAAGGTAGTTTGACGATTGACGGGAAACGTTGGGAACTTGGCGGGCTGGCCGGCCAGCCCGAGCGCGGATACTTCCAAATGGAATGGGTCGACCAGATGACTACTCGCCCCGGTTCTTTTCTCATTGAGGATTTCCGCATAGAAGAGCTACAGGAAGATATCAAATGGGCCAGAAGCCGCTGGGCACTGAATAAGGAGGTGCCCACAGGGAAAAGACTGACTTTCGTATTAAAAGGAGAGAAAGAAACAGAAAGTGTCACCGTAGAACTCCATTACGACTTATACGATCATATCCCGGTTATCCGGAAAAGTATGGAGGTTACCAACAATACCCTGCAGTCCATAGATATCGATGCCTTTCAATTGGAATATCTGGCATTCGCCGAACCGGAGTCGCCCGGCGGTGGAGATCCCTCTAAATTCAGGCTCCCGAACATACATGTAGAAAGCGATTATGCTTGTGGCGGAGAGTTTACCGAGCGGGAAACCGATATCACGGAGAAATGGGTGGCCGATCCGGAATATACCTCCCAACGCAATTATCCTTTGCTAACACCTTGTATATTAGATATATCGCCCAAGATAGGTCCAGATTATACCCTAGCGGCGGGCCAGAAATTCAAATCCTTTAGCGTATACGAGATGCCGTTCGACAGCGATGATCGGGAACGGAAGGGTTTGTTTAAACGACGCTTACATTATACGGTAGCTCCATGGGCTACGGAGAATCCGATCTTCATGCACCTTACCTCTTCCGATCCGGATGTTATTCGTACCGCTATCGATCAATGCGCTACCGTTGGATACGAGATGGTTATCATCAGCTTTGGGTCCGGATTGAACGCTGAGGATATCTCAGAAGAAAATATCGCCAAATATAAATCTTTGGTGGATTACGCCCGCAACAAAGGTGTAGAGTTAGGGTGTTACTCCCTCTTATCAAGCCGTTGGATCAGCGACGAGGTAGATGTTATCAATCCCAAGACAGGTAAACGAGGGGGGATGCGCTTCGGTAGCGCTCCCTGCCTTTGCAGCGATTGGGGATATGAGTATTTCCATCATATACGAACCTTCTTCGAGCATACGGGCATGCGTTGCTTCGAGCACGACGGCTCCTATCCCGGCGACGTATGTGCATCTACCCACCATACCTATCATAAAGGGCTGGAAGATTCCCAATGGAATCAGTTCCATAAGATAACCGATCTCTATCGTTGGATGTGCGAGAATGGCATTTATATCAATGTTCCCGATTTCTATTTCTTGAACGGGTCTACCAAGACAGGCATTGGTTACCGTGAAGCCAACTGGTCGCTTCCCCGGGATCGGCAGATCATCCATGCCCGCCAATTGAATTATGATGGTACATGGGATCGGATGGCTTCGGCATGCTGGAGCTTTGTTCCTCTCGTGGAGTATCAAGGAGGAGGAGAGGCCGCTACCTTGGAGCCCCTCCACGAACACTTGTTCGAATACAAAACACATATGATGCAAAATTACGGAGCTGGTGTCCAAGCTTGCTATCGAGGCCCACGTCTGTATGATACCCCGGAGACCCAAGCGGCCGTAACCGAGGTCATTCAATGGTATAAGAAATACCGCGATATACTCAACAGCGATATGATCCATTTACGCCGACCGGACGCACGAGACTGGGACGGGTTCATACACGTCAATCCCCACAAGAAGGAGAAAGGTCTAGCCATGTTCTTCAATCCGACCCATCAAGAGATCACCCGTACGATCCATATCCCACTCTATTATACCGGCCTGACACAAACAGCCCGCATCCGGGAAAAAGAGCAAAAGCCTGTCACCTACAAACTGAACCGGGACTATACGGTGGAGCTTACGGTTAAAATCCCTGCCAACGGATATACTTGGTATGTGGTTGAAGCAGCCGATTAGAACTAAAATGGCCGGGATAATCGCTACCCCGGCCATTTTATCTATCTATAGACTTCTTTATCTACGTCCGTTACCTAGATGTTTTCTGCCATGTTTATTCCCTTTAGGCTGCTGTTTCTCCAGATATTGTTTGTATTGTTCCTCCGTCAATATCTTTTTCATCTGGGCGTTCTTATCCTCACGCATGGCCAACATCTTTTCCCGTTGCTTCTCACGCTCAGCCTTCATCGCCTCACGTTCTTTCTGTGCCTTTTCCATATACTCTTTTTGAAGTTTACGGAACTCTACCGCTTGTTTCTCATCTAACTTCAAGTCGGCGATCATCTTCTCGCAACGTGCGGACGGATCCATCTTACGCTTGTCCATACGCCTGTTCTCACGAGCGAACACAGAAGTTGAACTCAACAATACAACCAAACACAATCCTATTACCTTTTTCATAAACTACTACTTATTACTTTTATTATAAATTACCTGTTTATGAAGCGCTTCGAAAGAATAGACATCGATAAAAAGGAAAGGTTTAATCGGAAATAACATTTAACATTTTACCACAGGCCATTTACCATCTCGGAATCTCCAAATCATCCTTACTGGGCAATGCCGGGAATTTAGCGTGTGGTTCCGCCTGATACCAGAAAGTAGTCGATGAGATATCCGACTTTTGATTATTATACCTACCGTCGTGCCGCCAACCCAAATCTTGAATCGTAACCTTCAGATCCTTTTCAAAACGAACCGGGTCCAAGATATGCCAGCGATACAAGCCGAACGCCGTAACAGCCCGATATAGGCCATCCGGACGGATCACTTGGTGCATTCCCGCATAAGGAGTGGTGAATTCTTGGTATTGATGTGTTTTCTGATTCTCGAAGTTATACGAACCGCAGAAATAATCCTCCGTACCTGTTCCACAGATTGTCGGGTATTCTTTGTCGCCATCCATATAGAACTTGATCTCTCCTTCACCCCACCAACAGTTATCATTGACACGCCAAGCTAAATAAGTTCCGACATATTGTCCCTTTCCCTTGATTCCATCCACCAACGTATGGATAGAGCCTTGTGTCGGGTTGGAACGACGGAACTGCGCATGGAAATATCCCTCATCCTCCGGCACTTCCGTCAAGGTATAATTAATCTGGTAATACAAACGCATCTCTTCCGCATTATTAATATTCTCCAACGTTATGCGTGCTTTCTTACGAAACGGCATCTTCCAGTAGCAATTGAAAGCGCTCCCGGGATTTACACAGACCGCCAACGAGGAAAGTTGGGCATACTCATTAAAAGCACTGGCGAAGAAATCCCCGACCGGACATTCAACCGAAGGCTCTTTCTCGTCGTCCCAATACATACGGAGTATCGAGAATCGCCAGTTGCCAGTGGGAGTCATCCATATCTGCTGGATAGCCCCCGGGCCATCAATCTCCGCAATAGTAACTGTCTCCCCCGGTTTCACGATAATAAAAGGATTTACTTTCCAGCCTTTCCCCAAATCTTTCGCTGGGCCAGCCGCATTCGCCTTATTCCGGACATCCTTATCTCTCACGGGATCAGCCATCGCTCCTTTCCCTTTCTCCCCCGTAAAATTCTCCGGACTGATCGAACGACTCTGCGCATTCGACAAACGAGAAAGGTTTCCCATATTCATATCCAACCCGTTAAAAGGATACCGCTGGGCATTCGCCCAAAAACTTAACAGCAAAAAGGCTAACAGCAAAACATTGATCTTCTTCATAATGACTTTTATTATTTAAAATTTATACATCGTCTACCTATCATCTGCCTCCAAAATTAAGATCCAATCATTTCCCCTCTCTCCCGCTTCTCCGGGCGCATTGAATGTACGAATTCCCTTATTCTCGACCGCTCCGATCAAAGTTCTCGCCCCATTCCTCGGATTGAACCAATAAGCTTTACCAAAAGATCGCAATTTACTCATTTGTATTCTTACATCCTGCCCTTGACTCAAATAAACTAAAATAAAAGTCTTATCTTTTGCTAAAACTGGAGTGATATAACTTGCGTCATTGTAATTAATTCCAAACAAAACGGATAGATCCGGACGGAAACGCTCTAACGGATACATCGTAAACAAAGACTTTACATAGCGCATACATTCGGCTCCCGGCCTATCCAACGCACCATCCCAAAACGTGAGGCATGGTACATGATATTTACCTCCGGGCTTATACATTTGCCAAATAGCGTTATTCCCATATGTATATCCGGCAGCTCCAGACAAATAAGTCCAATAAGCCTGCATACGAATATCATAGTCATCGTAAATTCCATCCGTAAAATAAGTCGTATCCTTAATCAACCCGTTATCACCTATTATGTCCTCCTTTTTCTTCCCGAATTTAGCATAATCAAAATATTCCCAGAAACGAACCGGTATGTCCTCGTATGAAGGTTCCGCATTTACAAACGGTTTAATCGGACTCAATTGAGCATACATACCCGAAAAACGATATACCGGATCCATCCGGCGGTAATGTCCGCTTTGGAGAATATTGAATGATAGCCAAGACTCATTGTGGAACCAATAATGCGAGGAAATCTCTCCTGTCGGATGATAGGACATTAGTTGTGTTCCTCCATTTCCTTCTTGAATTCCTTTCGCCATAGACTGCCAGATTTCAAACTCCTTATCCGTAACTACATTTCTATCGCCACCAAGAATCCATATTACAGCTTCGTTTTTATACCGGGTTCCCAGTATTTTCCCGTACGTATACGCATTATCAGGGTTAAACAAAGCCGGATTTCCGTCTTTCTCTACCACATTACTCGCCCAAGTAGGTAAAAGCCCAATATACAGTCCTCGTTTTCCAGCCTCTCGAATCACGAAATCCACTAACTCAAAGTATCCTTCCGTGATTTGGGTAGGGTTCTTATCAACCAAGGGCAAATATCCGTACACATTCGGTTTATCCAAACCATCCAGTTCAGATAAGATAACAGCCTGTATTACCGTAAAGCCCTTTTCTTGCCGGTTATCCAGATAGTGAACGATCTCCTCCTTATCCAATACATGAAATAACCCCCCAGCCATAAAAAGGCACCACCCTCTTTCTTATAAATAATAGGATCGTTCGGACGGACGATCAAATCTTGAGCCAAACAACCCAATACACAAAAAGCTAGACAAAACAAAAGATATTTTCGCATACTAATTCTTTTTAAGATTAAAAACTTACATTATAAATCTCCACGGACCCCACATTATCGAAGCAAGAGGCTGGGCTAACTTTCCCACTCTCACAAACTAATCGAACATTCCGTAAAATCACTCGATCTAAATTATGAAGGTAAAGCCCCCAGCAAGGGAGCGCACGATAATCTGTCAATGGCTTCGAGGGAGTACGTCCTACTATTTCTTGATCTTTATTCCCAATATACGATAAGGAAACATCCGAAAGCCGGACATCTTTCAAACTACTATCTCCCCAACTCTCTACCGAGGCGGCCGCTTTCATTAAACGTGTACCTCTTATATGCTCCAAACAGATCCGCTCTCCCCGGTTCCCCTCATTCAATGTGACTAGAAACGGATTATCCAATTGATCAAAAGAACAGCTAGATATCAATATATCCTTTACTTCCCCAAACGCAGGAAACCATGCGCCCGGTTGGAGCAATATACCAGAAAGCATATTCCTACGTTTTTGCTCACCGGAAGTCCGATGTGGATATTTTCCCGGACCTCTAAATTCACAATCAACGATCTTTAAACCAGTAGCCGGCATTATCAACCTTATCCCATTGCACGATGAGTTCATATAGCAATTCTCTATTACCATATTCTTCCATAGCCCACCCGCAACAGCATCATCACCCGTATAAAAACGGCAATTTCGGATACGGATATCTTTTCCGCCACGAATATGAATCCCATCCCATCCTTCCTCCACTAAAAGATTATCGAAAGAAGCCCTTTCAATATCATAACTCATAAAAGCATAGTTCGACGCTCTTCGTAGTTTAACTCCCGATATCTTAATCCCTTTCGATCTCGACAAAAAGAGAATATGAGGGCCTCTCATCCCTTCTTCACCTTTTTTATCTTGAATATGGGCACCATCGATTACCCCCTCTCCTGTAATTGACACATCTTCAACTTGATCTCCTAAAAGCAATGCCTTGTTCCAATTCCGGGGTTTTACTTTATAATAAGCCTCATCTTGATTAAGATCGGATATAGAACGGTACTTTTCCAAATTATTTATGCCTTTCACTACGGCATTACTTTCTAAGAATAAGTTTACTTTACTTTTCAGCAGAATACTTCCTGTCAAAAACGTTCCCTCCGGAATGATAACCGTTCCTCCCCCTCTCAAGGAACAATCTTCTATTGTCCTGTTGATGAACTGGGTATTGTCTGTTATTCCATCTCCTTTAGCTCCAAAATCCACGATATTATAGGTGCTATCATCATTTGAGGCCCAACCTATCCGCATAAAGAGCATAAACAATACAAAGAGACACACCCGAAAGACTCTTACTTTCGACACATCTATCATCTTCATTATTCAATAAGATTTAATATGATCATAAAGGAATAAAAAAAGAATAGGATTAGCGATCCCAAGAGAACCATCCTATTCCTTTTCTTTGATGAACTTTTCAACAAGTTATATCTACTCGTTCTCGTAACCTATGCTTTGTGTCATATTCGGATTATTCTCCATTTCAACCTTGGGTATCGGGAAATACAAATCTTTCGCATCATAATGCGGATTACCAACACGTGTCTTTCCATACCAACGGCTAATCTCCTCATCCAAGACCTTCCAGCGGCAAACATCTTGCCAATGTTGTACGCCCTCACCGCAGAACTCCATGAAACGTTCCTCCCGGATCGCATCTCTCAAAGCTTCTCCACTAGCTGTTATATCATGGGAACTATCTCCATTATAAGCTCTTCTTCTTACCAGATTCATATAGTTCCGGGCATTTACCTCATCTCCCGTAGCCTGACAAGCTTCCGCATACATCAAATATACATCCGCCAAACGCATCAAATACATATTAATACCAACCCCTAAATTCAACTCATTCACCGTACTTTTCAACGGATTGTATTTTCGCATGCTCCAACCTTGAATGTCAGCCTCCGTATCCTTATATTTCAGAACCTGCGTCTGCTGTCCATTCATAATAACAGGAGTTCCCGGACGCAAAGCGGCGATATCCAAACGAGGATCTCCATTAAAACGTTTAATATTCGCATCATGAAAGAAAATATTACCCCAACCGGCCGCCTCAACATCTCCACTTGCGTTCTGGAAACATAAGGCAGCGATCAATCCATATTGAGAACCTTCTCCATACCAAAAATATCCGGAAGTGTCCCCATTACGGAAATTAATCTCTAAGATCGATTCTCTATTAAATTTCTCCTGATCCTCATTAAACATCTTCGCATATTCATTGAAAGGGAGCAATTCTTTTCCGGAAGAATCAATAACCTCTTTCAACGCTTTCTTTGCCGCATCATAATTACCCATATACAAATTCGCTTGCCCGATGTAACTAGTAACGGCAACAGAGGTTGGACGTGGATAGTCCGCCCGCTCTTCCCATACAGCAGGTAGCAAAAGTTTGGCTGCCTCATAATCTTTCAAGATCTGATCGTAAACCTCGGCCACCGTGCTACGTTCTATATTTAGCATATCCGGAGTCGATGCTACCTGTAAACGAACTGGTACACCTTTTCTATCGCCCTCCCCGTTGCAAGGATATCCCTCTCCAAAAAACGCTACTAACTGTTGGTGTGCCCAACCTCTCCAAAACAAAGCTTCTCCCTTCATCTGCGAAAGCCTTACTAAATCCGCATCTGTAAACTTCTCCTTGTCGATTCTTTCCAATTGCTCCAATACGGTATTCGCACAAGAAATCATTTTATAATAACCAATCCATAACGTCCCAATGTAAGCATTATCAGAAGTCACTTGATTGGTCGCCAACTGGTTCCAGTTGGCGTCACCAGTCCAAGCCATATCTACCGTATGATCCACACAGAATGTCCCTTTCGCCATAACCCTCTTTCCATACAAAGGCACAGCGACCATATTTGCATAAACTGATGTTACGATAGTCTCCATATCCGCCATAGATTTAGGGTAGACACTTGGAGATAACGCACTGGGATTTGATAAATCCAGAAAACTATCCGAACAACTATTAAAAGTTAACGCAGCAGCTAATAATATAACTAATTTCTTCATCTTCCTATTAATTTAGAGGGTTAAACTTAAACCGCCCATAATGGTGCGGGTGGATGGAGCCCGTTTCACAGAATACATATTTCGTTCCAAATATCCACCACCCAATTCAGGATCTCCTTGAAACTTTGTGATAATAAATAAATTATCGCAATTAATATAAAACTTCAAACCTTCTATCTTCAAATGAGAAAGTATTGATTTCGGTAAATTATAACCGAAATGTAAATTCTTCAATTTAAAGAAAGAACCATCCTCCACAAAATAAGAGGAGACATTCTTGAAGTTTCCATTCGGGTCCTCTTTCGTTACTCGAGGATGTGAAGTAGCCCGGTTCGTCGGACTCCACGCCTCATATACCTTATAAGTCGTATTATAGTCGCCATAGAAACTTCTTTCATAAAGCTTAGCGCTATTAAAGACATCAACACCTGCGTTTCCTAACCAGCCCATACTTAAATCAAAGCCTTTCCATGACAAATTTATATTCAATCCATACATCAAATCCGGCCAAGGATTACCGATATATGTCTTATCCTCATTCGTCACCTTTCCGTCTCCATTTAAATCCTTATATTTCAAATCACCCGGAGCCGTACCTGCTTGTTGGTACAACCCATCCGGAGATTGAGCGTTTAAGGCATCGATTTCCGCTTGGTCTTGAATAATGCCATCCACGACATATCCATACATCTGTCCCATCGGTTGTCCATTTTCCGTACGATAAATAGAACTATTCAAAGCCGCATCACTTCCAGCCCAAATGATCGGATTCACTTGGTCACTTAACTTTACCACTTTGTTCTTGTTGGTAGACAACGTAAAAGCCACGTCATACCTGAAATCTTTATAGGAATCCCTCCATTGAACCATCCATTCGAAACCTCTATTGCTTATCTTTCCGATATTAGCCCGATAAGAAGAAGTCTCGCTAAATGGTTCCGAAGAAGGTCCGGCAGAAGGTGGCACACCTACTGAATATAACATATCGGAAGTTTTCTTATCATAATACTCGATTGTCGTATTCAAGCGATTATCCAGAAAACTTGCGTCAACACCTATATTCCATTGGGCCACGTCTTCCCATTTAATCGTAGCATTCGCAACATTTGAATACCAGAATCCTCTCTGCGTATTTTGCCCATCATATGAATAATATAGATAATTATTCGTAAAAGAAGGTTCATACAAGAATTGAGGAATTGTATTGTTACCAATTTTACCATAACTTCCTCTCAATTTCAACTGAGACATCCATGTTATATTATCCTTTACGAAGCTCTCTTTTCCCACATTCCAACCGACAGAAGCAGAAGGAAACACACCAAACCGATTCTCTGGACCAAAGTTATCATAACCATCCCGACGAATACTAGCCTCTAGCAAATACCTGTCATCATAAGCATAGTTTACACGAGCGAACTGGGATAAACTACGACCTTCCGTTTTCGTTCCGGATACATCTTTATCTCCCGTACCTAAACTAATATCATCCGAAGGCTGAACCAAAAAGCCGTTTTTCCAACCACCTGCCGAAGAAGCCGTCGCCCGATAAGCCTCGTAGCCAACCATACCTTTTACATAGTGTTTCTCCCCAAAAGTATGGTCATAGGTCAATGTATATAACATACGTAAATCATAACCGGAGCCATAATCTTTCGAGTAATAATCCTGTTGAGATAAAGATCCCAAATTCCATGACTCTAAGAACAAATTATTCGCATGGGAGTCAAAATTGGCAGAGAAATTCGCTTGGAATTTTAAATCATTGATAATCTCCCAATCCAAAATCGCATTTGCCCGGGCCCAAAACCTACGTTCATTCTCATGATGAGACATTAGTGTAGCCACATGATTAGGTCCCTCGTAGTAACCACCTGCCGGATGTTTTCCCCAACCTCCACCAGCTTCGTTGGTATTATCATAAGGCACCATCGTAGGAACTTGGCGGTAATAAACATAATCATTATTCGTCTGCCCATACAAATGGGGATCCGTATTATTAAAACCAACAGTCAGGATCTCGGAAAATTTCACGCGTTTACTTATATTTGTCTGGCTAGCCACACGGAAATTACCCGCATCCTCAAATGAATAACGTTCGATAAACTGATTCTTGTAGAACTCCGCAGACATATTAAATGTAGTTTTCTCATTACCACCCGTCATCTGTAAAAAATAGTTTTGCCTAAAAGCATTACGCCAAACCAGATCTTCCCAGTCTGTATCTGGTAGCGAAGCGGGATTATCCTAGCCGGAATTGGGATTATTAGGGAAGCCTGCCGCCAATTTCCGGTCAATAAAGTCTGCGGTATGCAGCATATCCGGCAAATCAATCGGAGTCTCTATTCCAAAGTTTACTCTCGCATTAATAGAAAGTTTCCCTATCTTTCCCTTTTTAGTGGTAACAAGGATCACACCTCCTGCTCCCCGGGCACCGTAAATAGCAGTCGAAGCCGCATCCTTCAAGATCTCGATAGATTCTATATCATTAAAATTAGGAGCGCTACCCGGCACTCCATCCACGATCCACAACGGATCTGCGCCATTGATAGAAGCCGCTCCACGAATGATAATATTCCCATTGGAAACATTGACACCTGCCACACGGCCTTGAATAACATGCGACACATCCATATTTAAATCATTAAAATCATCCGTCTTAATAGAAGCCACAGATCCCGTTACATTCGACTTTTTCTGCACGCCATAACCAACAACGACTACCTCATCCAGTTTTTGAGTATCTTCCTTCAAGTTTATCATTAAACTTGATTTTCCGTTCACAGCTACATCTTGAGTATTAAACCCAATATACGAGACCTGTAAAATACCGCTATCATTTATATTTAATGAGAAATTTCCCGAAATATCCGTTACCGTTCCATTCGTAGTCCCTTTCTCAACAACATTCGCTCCGATAATCGGTTCACCGTTACTATCCACGACAGTACCAGATATCAGCTTTACATTACCGGCAGTCTTTAAAGTTACGACAATTGAATGCCCTGTCATCGTATATTGCAAGTCTCTTTGATGCAATACGTCATCCAACAAACGCTGAATCGGCTGATTCGTCACGTTTAAAGTTACCTCCTTCTTTCCTTCCACTATAGCATCCCGATAAGAGAATATATATGTGGTTTGCTTCTCTACAGCCTCAAAAAATTGCTTTAATGTAGCATTCTTCATGGAAAGAGTGACACTTCCTGTCTGAGCTAATACCAAAATAGGATTAAAAAACAGAAATAGAGCCAAAAAAATTATATAGCTACATTGATTTTTTCTACTTTTGAACATATATTATTTTTTAAAATTGATACAATCCGTTTTATGGCTTGATCGCCATTCTCGTAAATGGAGTATTAATTGGGGAACCGGAAAATCTCGACCATTTTTCGGTTCCGTTTTTATTATGAAGAATCTTGTCGCATAAGAACTGATTTAAGGTTATACATTTTATTTTCACTCGCTCAAGGATGTATAAAGATATCATCTCCTCGTACATCATATGTAAAGTCATAATGCCTCTCTAAAAGGTCCATTACCTCTACGATATATTCACTATCAAAATTTCCGGTAAATAAGTCATTCGCTAAAGAAAAATCATTCAAATGGATATTCACGCCATATCTACGCTCTAGTTTGGCCAAGACATCACTTAATTTCGTTGATCGAAAAACGAGGTCTCCTCTTAACCACGCCGTTTCAAATCGATTATCTGTTTTCTCCACGGTTATAATACCCGATTCTTTATTGAACAATGCTTTTTCATTTGGTTTTAGATAAACGACACGAGAAGGGTCTGAACAAGTCTGTATCTTGATCCGTCCCGATATCAAGGCCATTTCCATGACATTCTCCCGCTCATACGAATACACATTAAAACTTGTGCCCAACACTTCTATATCCAGATATTCAGTATGTACCACGAAAGGTTTATCCTCATTCCGAGTCACCTCAAAATAGGCCTCTCCCTCTAAATTGACCTGTCGAAGCTCTCGACCGAAATCGTGAGTGTAACTTAAGCTCGATTCCGCATTTAGTTTTACTTGTGTTCCATCCGGTAAAGTCACCCCCGATCTTTCCCCTCTATCGGCATGAACCACTAAATTGCCAATGCTACCCTTCTGATCGACTGGATTGAAATATAAATAACCAGACAATATACTTAATAAAGGTATTAATAGTATTGCGGCGATACGAGCCAGTTGCCTAAACACCATAACGAATCGTTCTTTTCTCGTTCGATTTTGAATCTCACTGAACATATCTCGTATGATTCTCTCATCAACCTCTTCAAAGGGTCGCCCATTTTCCCATAAATGAGACAATGACAGCGATAATTCATCATCATCAGACAAATTAACCAAAAGCCGTAGTGTTTTCAACTCTTCCGTAGAGATCGTATGATCCATGTACTTTGAGAGCAAATAATATGTATGTGATTCCTGCATAATATCCTTTTTATAAGGTATACACATGACAGATGAATTTATAACATACCTCTTTATATGTTATAAAACATAGAAATTGTATTAAGAGACCTATTTACCCTATAAAGAAAAGAGAGAATAGATATGCGTAGTTACCTAGTTCCTTCCTCAAGATATGCAAGGCTTGAGATATCTGATTACGAACAGATTGTTCAGTAATCAAGGTTTTAACAGCAATTTCCGTTATAGACAGCCCTTGCTCTTTACTCAACTCAAACAATTCCCGCTGGCGAGGAGAAAGTTTTTGCTTCGACACTTCCAGTTTATGGTTAAACTCCTCCAAAGAGAGTTTCCGTTCAATAGCAGTCTCATCACATTCTCCTGATTCGACAAATGCAATATCTTCCAAAAAAAGCGGACTGTTTGCCTGCCTACGAAACTCATTCAACAATTGATTCTTTGCCATGGTAAACAAGAAAGACCTAAAAGACATATCCGGATCAATCTGCTCTCTGCGTATCCATACCTTAATAAATGTCTCTTGCACTATATCTTTAGCAAGAACATCCGAATGAGTCAAGCCTAAAGCAAAAGCATATAGGCGAGATACATATAACTCATACAGCTTCGTAAAATCTTTATACGAACCTTTTCGCAGTCGCTCAAGATATATTCGTTCTAAATCCATCTCCTTTCGCATCACATTGACCATGCAAATATAGGAAAACATATCAACAGAAAAACAAAAATCTAAAACTGATCCCTCCGAAATGAACAATAGCATAAAGGGCTGTCACTTTTTGGACAGCCCCATAAGACACAATAATTTATCAAAACACAAAAGCAGTGCTTCACTAATCCACCCAAAAATCTACTCTTGGAAATAAAGGGAATCCCGTAATTCTATCATTTTGGTCAGGCCTACGCCGTTTCCACCAAGGATGATCTCTTGTCTCTTTCTGCCAATCAACAAGCAATTTCGCCCATTTCTTACAGTCAATAGCATAAGGAAGACGATCTGCCACATTCTCCAACTCATTCGGATCTTTCTTCAAATCATAAATCTCAACCATCGCTCTTGGAGCTACAAATATCTGAGATTGTTCGGGTTTCAAAATTCCATTTCGCTGATTACGTTTTAACTCAAACCAACTCAAACTTGAACTTAGATCCATCGTAGTACCGTGTGGTATATCATAATACGCATTATAAATAAGTTTAATATCCTCTGTACGGATACATCGGATATACTCATCCGTATCATGCCAATTTCGCTCTGAGAATATATAATCCCGACCTCTCAATGATGGATCAAATAATAGCTGACGAAAACTCCGACTATAAACTCCCTCATCCATTCTTACAGCCGCAAAGTCCAATAATGTAGCAGCCAAGTCCACAGTGCTAACCAGTCCATTTGAATGTACTTTATTCTCAGGAATCACACCTTTCCACATAAACACCAAAGGAGTTTGTATACCAGAATCATACAAAGATCCTTTGCAACGAGGGAAAGGCATACCATTATCACTCAAGAACACAATAACCGTATTTTCCATAAGATGTTTCCTTTCTAAAACTGAGATCATTCGGCCAATATGCCCATCCATCCGTGTAATTTCGTCGTAATAATCAGCCAAGTCACGCCGAGTATCTTCACCATCTACCAAATAAGGAGGTACTACCACCTTTGAAGGCTCATTCTCTTGAGGACATACATCACGAAAATAAGGTCTATGACAATCATGAAAACCTATCCAGAGGAAAAAAGGACGATCACCACTATCATCAATAAACTGCTCATAATTCCTAAATGACTCGTCTGATAAATCTCCACCATTAGGAAGATACGAACCTGAGATCATCCGATCAAACTGCTTATCTCCATTCGGTCCCCAATGAGTTTTCAACATTGAACCCGTAAAATAGCCAGCCTTCTTAAAATAATAAGGCATCATATGCGTTGTATCACTTAATTGCATATGCAGATCTTCAGTCCCAATCGCATGCGCAAACATTCCTGTCATCATACTAGTTCGAGATGGACTAGACTGTGGAGATGTTAAAAAAGCTTTTTGAAATCGCACTCCATGACGTGCTATCTCATCAATATTTGGAGTCTTAATAGAAGGATTTCCATAACATCCAAAATCCATCCCTGCATCATCGGCCACAAAAACCACTATATTAGGTTTTTCTTGCGCAAATGTAAAACCTTCAAAAACCGATAGTCCTCCTAAAAATAAAAACGAACTTAAACATTTTTTTCTCATATCTTCTCTATTTAAATCAATAACCCGGATTTTGATTTAATGCGGGATTAATATCTATTTCAACCAAAGGAATAGGGAACTGTATATCATTCTCTGATAAGTTAAAACCTTTACCATTGAAGACTTCTAAAGCACGTCCATTCCTAACTAAATCAAAAAAACGATGAAATTCAAATGCCAGTTCAACTCTCCTTTCATGTTCTACAGCCAGAGCCAAAGTATTATAGTTTTTAGGATACAAATCACTACCAAATGGAGAAAGACCGACTCTAGCACGAACTTGATTTAAGTATGAAGCATCACCTGTCACTTCTGAATATAACAACAAAATATCCGCATAACGAATGATCTCAAAATTTTGACCTGGGTTTTGCCAATTAGGATCATAAAACTTATTCGTATATGGATGATCAACCCAAATATTTGCTCCCTCATCCTGATATCCAAAAATAATAGATATTTCCTTTCGAGGGTCATTTTCTTCGTATTCACTTATAAGATCTTTACTTGGTGTATTTTTTCCACCTCCACGAAAAGTCTCTGAGGAGCCTGGCAGATGAAAAGACCACAAGAAAGGAGTATACTGATTTTGATGTTGGGCATTCACATTGTCTACCCCAGATAAATATTGTATTTCCAATATCGATTCCCTACAATTCTTTGTATCTGGCAAAAACAAATACTCATAATCCTTGACATCTACAACTCCATCATTATTAGAGTCTAAACTATATTTCCCTGAATCGACAATCCTTTTCAATTCTATTTTCGCCAAATCCTTTTCACCAATAGTCAAATAAATTTTAGCCAATATAGAAGATGCCGCATAGGTAGTTATTCTTCCTATGTCTTTACCTTGATAAACTTCGGGTAAATGTTCTTTACAAGACAATAAATCAGATATGATATGGGAGTATATTTCCTTTTTATCCTCACGCAAGTAGGAATAACTCTCCGAAACCGAGACCACCTTCAGAGGAAACGGTACATCTCCAAAGGCCTGTATTAAATTGTAATAGATTAATGATCGGACAAAAAGAGCTTCTGCTTTTATTCGATTCAAAAGTTCATCAGAAGAGAAGGATACAGATGTATTCTCCAATCTATCTAAAATATCATTTATTATAGATATAGCATTATATGCAGTCCTCCATGCGGTTAATATAGTCCCATTATCTGATTTTATTTGATGAAGGACAATATCTTCCGTATAAGAATTTGCGCCATCAGTAAATATCACACATGCATTATCAGAGAATCGCTCACCGTACAAATCCGGAATACCATTAGCATCATAGATGCGGCATAACTGTCTATACACATCATTTGCAGCTAATAATAACTCATCTTCTGTATTATAATAATTGCCTTCTGTCAAATTAGTCTCAGGATAAAGCTCTAATTGATCACTACAAGAGACCATAACAGCCATTACTATCAATAATATATAGTTTTTCATTATTTCATTATTTAAAATCCGACATTGACTCCAAACGAAAAGACTTTAGAAGATGGATAAATATTACCCATAACACCTCTAGCCGAAGCATCGGAGGCATCGCCTCTAAATGATTCAGGATCCCATACATCAGTATTAGTTACTGTAAACAAATTCAAGCCATTAAAATACAGCCTCACAAATTGCATATTCATTTTTTTTACAATATTATCAGGAAGTGTATACCCAAAAGTTATGCTCTTCAATCGAAAATAAGATGCATGGTCAACCCACAAACTTGATGGTCTTTTCTCATATTCACCTAGATCTACCGATAATCGATAATGATAACCATCTCCGGGATTTTCCTCAGAACGCCATCTATCCGTGACCTCTTCCAAAAAGTTTCGTCCTTCATGGTACATTAATGAACGGTGCGCATTATCATCATATATAGCAAAATCATGAGCACCTTGCAAAAGGATACTTAAATCAAAATTCTTATATTTAAAATTATTGGTAAGTCCCCATATGAATTTTGGATTGGGATCTCCTATAAGTGTCCTATCATCCGCATTAAGTATGCCATCCTTATTGACATCCATATATCGTCCATCACCGGGCTTCGCCGTTTCATAATGAGCAGGATCATTATCAATTTCCTTTTGATTCATATAAACTCCATCATATTTATATCCATAAAAATTAAATACAGAGTGACCTACCATATTTATTTTTTGCATTCCACCATAACTATCTGGAGTAAAAACCATTGGTGCATTATCAGGACCAAGCTCCAATATCTTATTCTTATTTTTTGATATATTGAAATTTGTATTCCATGAAAAGTTTTTATTATCAACATTATAAGTAGATATATTAAATTCAACTCCTTTATTTTCCAACTTCCCGATATTCGTAAATATGGAAGAAAAACCTGTCACCGCAGGAACTGGCACATCCAACAGCAAGCCATCGGATGTTGAGTAGTAATAATCTAATCCTAATTGTATACGGCTTTTCAAAATACCCCAATCCAATCCCACATTAAATTGTTGTGTTCTTTCCCATTTCAAATCAGGATTAGTTATATTAGAAGGATAATATGAGGTTGTCAAATTATTCCCAAAAGCGATCTTAGCCTGTTTCAATTTTGCGATCCAAACATAATCATCGAAATTATCATTTCCTGTCAATCCATAACTAGTACGTAACTTAAGCATATTAATCCAGTCTACTTTCTTCATAAAATCTTCCTCAGAAACTAACCAACCTAAAGAAACAGAGGGAAAATTACCCCATTTATTATTAGGGGCAAAACGGGATGATCCATCTCGCCGAAATGCTACAGAAAGCATATATCTGCCTTTATAGTTATAGTTTATTCTTGCGAAATAAGATATCAATGTATTCTTGGTAATTACATCACTAGATGACAATATTGTTTTTCCCGCACTTAACGCATGCAATAAATCATTATCATAATCTCTTCTTGCTTGACTTGTTTGATAATAATCATTCTTATTATATTCAAACCCCAACAAAAATGATAATTCATGATCCTTCCATGATTTATCATACGTCATCAAATTTTGAAATGTATAATTCCATTTTCTAGACTGATCAACCGTCATTTGACCGGGAGTATAATAAGCCTCTCCTAAATCATGATCCTTCGCCTCATAATTACTATAGTCAATTCTTTTCAAATAATAATTAAATGACGATTTAAACTTCAATCCTGGCAATATATTTAATGAAACATAGGCACTTCCTATCGTATTCAATGTATATCGATTTGCGTCATTATTCTGCATATACAAAGGATGTCCCATATTAGGTCTAAAAAGGATCGTATTATAATTCTCAAATCCAGGAAGATATGAATTACAGCCAAGAAAGCCATCTTTCGTATATACAGGGAATATTGAAGGATATTGAACTGCCCACTCTGCGGTTCGCCAGTAAACCTCTTTTTCATCGCCATAATTAAGGCTCATGCTACCGCCTACATCTAAATACTTATTTATATGAGTGTTTAGCTTCAAGCTCAAAGAATACTTCCTATAATCTGAATCCAACATAATTCCTGCTTGATTAACATAGCCCGCCGATATCAAGTAATCCGACTTCTCGGATTTTCCAGAAATATTCGCATCTAGCTTATGCATTGGAGCCGCATCAAACACTACATCCTGCCAATCTGTATCATACAATGTTTCAGGGTGCTCAAATGCTTCAGGCCATGTATATTTATATTCTTTACGTGCTTCTATAGTATTAGGAGCATTTGGATCTCCCCCTTTATCAACCCATCCATTCTGCGCCGCATCCATATAAGCTTGAGCGTATTCCGCACTGTTCATCACATCTATTTTTTTCATCAGCTTCTGAACACCAAATAAGTAATTAATATTAACTTTGGGCTTCTCCGTTTTTCCACTTTTAGTTGTGATCAAGACTACGCCATTTGCTCCACGAGATCCATAAATCGCAGAGGACGAAGCATCTTTTAATATCTCAATAGATTCTATATCCGCATTGTTTATCAAATTCATATCATAATCCGGTACAGCGACTCCATCTATCACCACCAGTGGCGAACTGCTAGCAGAGATCGAATTAATTCCTCTAATTTGTATGGAAGATGAACTTCCAGGTTGCCCAGAACCTCCTATTACCTGCACACCCGCAATTTTTCCATATAAGGACTGTCCAACTTCTACTGATGGACGCCCCACTACATCTTCATCCATTTTAATAGAACCCACAGAACCGGTTAAATGAGATTTCTTACTAACTCCATAACCTACGACCACAATCTCTTCCAAGGCTTGAGTATCTTCTTTCAATGTAATGGTCTGATTTAATTCATCTCCAACCAAAACATCTTGCGCATTAAAACCAATAAAAGAAACGACCAACACTGCATTTTCTCCCAAACTTATAGAAAACTTTCCATCTATATCGGTGATAGTCCCATTCGTAGTCCCTTTTTCCACAACATTCGCTCCAATAATCGGTAGGCCTTTTTCATCTACAACCGTACCAATGATCGTCTTTTTATCTTGTCCTGATTCTTGCCCTGTTCCCTTTACAGACAGGATAATATCCTTTCCTACAACCTTATATTTTATATTTGAATTCTTAAATATATGATCTAGCGTAGTAAAGACATCTTTTTCCTTTACATCAACAGAGATCAATTGATTGACATCAACTAATTTACCGTTGTAAAAGAAATGGAGATCTGTTCGACTTTCAATCTCTTCCAAGACTTCTTTTATTGATTGATCAAGCATTTTCAATGAAAGAGAAGCATTTTGAGCATTTGTTGTCATAGCAAATGACATACTAATTGATAAACATACAAGAAATAAGGTCAACTTCATAATTCTTGATATTTTAGATACCAACCTGACAAACGTTGATTTATCTCCATCAAGTTGGAAATATAAATTATTCATCATATTTTTGTAATTGATTTAAGATTAAAAAATAAATTTCTTAGTCGGTTTAAAGACCTTCTATCAAATTGTTTCATATGGGAAGATGCTGGTAACATTTTCCCATATGTTTTTTAGATAGACCAAGTCTACATTCTTGTTCTTTTATTCCATAGGCCCATATTATTTAATTATTATACATTTTTCTTTATTTTCCTTTCCAAAGTATAACTCGAGTACGGTTAGTACCTTTGCTGTCATCTGTCTTCATATCTTCTATACGATAATCAATATTTGAAGATATTCTCAAATAGTCTAGTGTCTGAGATAGCAACCTATTATCTAAAATACCGGTTAAACAATAGCTTTTAATCTCCGCATCCTGAATCACAAATTCAACATTATAGTAATATGACAATTTTTTCAAAGCCTCAGGTAAAGGCGTATCCTTGAACATCAGTTTGCCATCCATCCATGCGGTTTCATACATCGTGTTTATTTTCATCACAGAAATTTCTTCTTTATCCAAGTTGCAAATCGCTTTTTCGGATGGTAGTAACGTCCTATGACTCACATTCCCTGATTTATTCTTCACCTCGAGATTTACGGAGCCCGTCACTAAAGTAGTCGAAATTATATTCTCATCCCCATAAGCTTGTATATTAAACTCCGTGCCTAAAACTCTAACCCTATGCTGATCTCCTGAAGTACTGACAATAAAAGGTTGTTTTTCGTTGTGAGTGACTTTAAAATAGGCTTCTCCTGATAAATATACTTTTCTTTCTTTTTGGTCATAAGACATCGGATAGGATAAAACACTACCCGAATTTAGATAAACAACAGTACCATCCGGTAAATTAAAGCGTGTACGGACTCCCGCATTTGCCTGAAGTGTTATAATTTGAGGATCTCCAAATTCAGAATCAGCCTTTCTATGGGAAAATAAGGTTGATAGCCCAATGATAGCAATTATACAAGCCGCAGCGACAGAGAACCTCTTCAGCCAATATAAACGGGTCCGTTTTGCTAATCGTTGTTCCAACTTTTCATAGGCAATCAATGGATTTCGGCTAGCGATCCGTTCCATCGCATTGTTCGTATAATATATACGGGCGGTCTGTAATAAGATCCTCTTATTATTTTCATCCGCTTCCAGCCAAGCTTCAATATAAGATTTTTCCTCATTGGAAGCTGTGTCCTTTATATACCGTAAAAGCATCATACCTTCCGGCTCTTGGAAATTAATATGTCTATTTTCAGTTTTCATTCTTATCTGTTTCTATAACTAAGACAATCCTGAAAGAACACACCCTTAACTAAAAAGCAATTTTTTTCAACTTTCTCATTTTTAGCCCAAGGTGACCGCATCAATTTTTTTTACGGAAGACCGTTAGACTTTTACTACTTACTTTCCCATAGGATATATACTTCATCAGTAAAGTAAGTAGTACTTCATCGGTAAAGTAAGTATATCTTGTGATAAGGATGTCCTAAAAGTGATATTTCGATGTGGTTACCCTGATTTTAACCTTGAATATCCAAGATAAAATATATCTTTGCTTACAGAAAAGAAAGGATGAAGAAGGTGCTATGGATGATTCTACTTTAATTGAACAAATACAATTAGGAAGTAAAAACGCTTTTAAACAGATGTTTATCAAATTTTATTCGCCACTATGCGAATATGCTTCCCAATATGTTTCTGATGAGGATGCCGAAGAACTTATTCAGGAGCTAATGTTATTTATATGGGAAAACCGAAATTCCTTATTTGTAGAGATATCCCTAAAATCCTATCTTTTTATGGCTGTTAAGCATCGTTGCCTCAATGCGATCAAAAGGCAATTGTATCATGAGCGAGTACATAGCCTGATTTATGATAAGATTAAAGATCAATTTGAGAATCCTGATACCTATTTCGTAAACGAGCTTACAGAGAATATCACGAAAGCGATCGAAGAATTGCCTGAGAATTACCGGGAGACATTTAAACTTAGCCGATTCGGAGAGCAATCTAATCCCCAAATCGCAGAGGCCTTGGGGGTTTCTATCAAAACCGTGGAATACCGGATTACACAATCCTTGAAAATATTGCGGGTTAAATTGAAGGACTATTTACCTTTTATCATGTTCTTATTCGCATAAAAATAGAGAAAGAAATGCGCAATGTAGCATATCACAAGAGTACTCACGCAAGCGTTCGTGAGTAGTCATGTACGCTTGCATGAGTAGTCATGAATGTTAATGCGGCTGCTTACGTAAATCAATAGGTTTTATCCTTATCTCACGTTCATAAGCTCCGGGGTACACTTTATAACTATCAAAAACCGCACGAGCCGTACATCCGACCCCGGTCGTCGCATAATCCAGATTGAACGTTATTCCATCTTGTTTCTGGAGCTGATAGGTATACATCGCTTTTGTCAGGTTATCCGTGGAATAAGGATACGCATTAAAATTGAAAAACTTATTCATTGAGAACTCTAACCCAAGCCCCTGTTCATCGGTCATGCGTACCCAACGGTTATCCGTACGGAGTCCGTAATCTTGCGGGATTAAGTAAGGTTCATACATATCATCCACCGTAGACCGGTAAATACCGATTTTATAGCCCGTCTTACGATCCGGATAATTCTCTTGAGGGCCACGCCCGTACCATTCTACTTGATTCAGACGTTCATCCAATGTGAGTGTCATACCAACACGAGGCAACCAGAGAGGAAGTTTTCCTTGCGGTAGTAAAGTATGCTGCAGAACAATTTGCCCATCACCCGCAATCATATAGGTATACATATTTTCAAAACCATTACTTTGAGTTCCCCAGATATACAAATCTTTTTTCTCCACGGCGCTATTGCCTGTCAAGCAAATTTCCCTAACACGGATCAAAGCTTTCCCTTCTATCAACTGAGCGTCCACAGAGATTGGATAATGATTGAGTTTATCAATCCCTGTTGAATAATATTCCGCTGCGATTTGCTGGCCATATCCCTCTTTCCAACTATAAGAACGAGCATTTCGGGAATTCCATTGGTCCTGCTCATTTGCCAATGGAGCCCTCCAAACATTCATCTTTAAAGGTTCTTTCAGCATTTCACTATTCTTATAGATCATGGAGATCAATGTCCCTTGCTTTTTATCAAAAACATATTTAAAATCCGTTCCGGAAATCAAGATTTGCCCCTTTTCTTGTTCTAATGATACCGGGGAAATGGATACCGTTTCAACCCCCTTCTCTCTATGCCAAGGAAGTTCCAATTGGTCCCAAGCTACCTCAAAGCCAGCCGGAGCCCAGCATTCCTTATTCCTTAATGTCGAACTGAACGTAATCCGATATTCTGCACCTGCTTGAATAACAGGTTTCTTAAATGGTATTTGAACTTTCACCTTCGATAACGGGGCTACTCGCAAATCCAATTCACCTTCATCCAATACCGTACCATCCGCTTCCAAGAACCATTTCGTACGATAATAAGAACTATTCAAGAAATGACTTCTATTCCAAACCTCTATCCAACCATTTCCGGCATCAAGCCATGAGATTGAAATAGGTTGAACAGACTTCTTCATCTGCCACATCTCCGGTTGAACAGTACGATCCGGCCAGATACTCCCATAAGTACGGGCACCTATACCATAACTAAAGAATGATCCTAAGGTCGTTTCAGTCTCAAAGTCAAGCCATAAGGCAGCTTGTTCGGAAGAACAAGACTGATCTGGCGTAAAAGCGGTCGTAAAAATACCGACATTGTCCATCTGTGCGTCACAGATATAAACATCCGTTTCTTGGCCATGGATCTCCGCATTTCTACCGATATTCACGGGGAAAGGAAAATTCTTGATCGTACCGGATACCGCCTGTTCACCCACCTTTTTTTGATCGATATAAACCGCCATCGCCTTGCCATCATATACACCCGATAATTGATGCCAATTATTCTCCCAATCCACCGGCAATTTCACACGTAAGATATGACGTTTATCCGTATATAAATAAAAATCCAGTGAATCTTCCCCCTGTTGCTGCAATCCAAACTGATAACTACCTTTTGTGATAAAAGATCCGCAGCTACTTATCAGTTTCCGAGGATAAACATCACAAGTTAAGGTTAACTGGTCACCCGTAATTTCCACATTCGACTGCCTATAGACCTCTACCCATTGATCGTGTCCGTTCAAATCCAGTACATTTCCCTTACTCTCTTTCACCAAACGGGCATTACCCATAATATGAGCGGGAGTTTGATAAGGGGATTTATCATTCAATAGACGGACTGGCTCCGTCAAACCCGGACTGACGAAATCCCAAATAGCCCCTCCCATCGTACGGGGATGCGCATAAATCACCCGCCAGTAATCGTCCAAACCGCCACCTCCATTTCCGGCGACAGACAAATATTCATCCATAAAGGACGGACGGATATCCGAGCTATCCGGACAAATACCTACTTGCATCTCTAATTCGATCGGAGTCGGGTAACGAGGACCTATAATCTCTTCCGCCGGATGAGCGAAAGCATTACCGCCATACATCCAATAACGTGTGTAATCATATTTCCGGCCTTCCTTGACAACCTCACCAATATTAAATCCCTCGCCACTCTCATTTCCGGCACTCCAGAATAAGATACTCGGATGATTACGATCACGAAGAACCATCTGCCGAACTCTCTCCTTATACATCTCCGTAAACTCCGGCTTTTTTGAGACAAACTCGGTAGCATGAGCCTCTACACCCGCCTCATCTATAACGAAGAGCCCATACTCATCCGCCAGTTCCAGATATTTATTCACCGGTGGATAATGAGACGTTCGGACCGCATTGAAATTAAATCGCTTCAATATCTCAAAATCTTTTCGGATAATATCCTCGGTCATCGCATGGCCCATCTCCGGATGCTGCATATGGGAATTCTGGGCATTCACTTTTAAGAGTACTCCGTTTAAATAAAAAGCCTCTCCTCTAATTTCAGTCTCCTTAAAACCCATACGGGTTGCTATCGCATCGTGCTCCGCACCATCCATGGTTAGCAAGCTCATTTTTAGCGTATATAAATACGGAGTCTCAGAGGTCCATTTCTTTGGATTTTTTATCAACCGTGATAAATCCAACCTCTTCTTACCGATCGATTCGATCTTAAACGGATCGCTATTTAATTCCGTAACCAATTCCTTCCGGTCATCCCATAATTGAACTTTCAATCGGTAATCTATCGAAACCTCTTCCGTGTACTTTTTAATGTCTACCTGCAGCTTCAAGTCCGCATCTGTATAAGTATCATCCAGATCAGTCACGACATACCAATCAAAAAGACGGACAGAGGGCGTCGCATAAAGCCAGACATCATCGAAGATACCAGCTAAGCGCCAATAATCCTGTCCTTCCAGATAATAACCATCCGAATACTTCAAGACATGTATCGCTACAGTATTCTTTCCCGGCTTCAGATATTTCGTGATATTATATTCCGCAGGTTCTTGTGCTCCCTCATTATAGCCGATTGCCTGTCCGTTCACCCAAACAAACGAAGCGGACGCCACCTTTTCCAAACGAAGAAATACTTGATCGTTTTCCCATGATGCCGGAAGCGTAAAAGTCTTCCGATAAGCCCCAGTCGGATTATATTCCTTCGGCACAAACGGGGGATTCGCTTTAAAAGGCGCATGCACATTACGAAACAACTTATCGCCATATCCCTGCATCTCCCAATTAGAAGGAACCGGGATCAAAGACCATGCCTTATCATTAAAGTTCTCCTTATAAAAATCAGAAGGGATACCTTCCGGCGTATCACTAAAGAAGAACTTCCAATCCCCGTTTAAGGAAATATGCTTCTCGGGTATATGATACGCCCGTCCCTCCTCTTGATTCCATCCAAAGACTGATGTGTTTTCTATATAATCAGATAGATGGTCCAAGTATTTTTTTTGTTGGGCTGGTAAAAAGCAGGATGCTGCCAGAAGGCAACATCCTACGATAACGGATTTTCTCATACGCTACTTAATTAAAAGTGTATTCACTGAATTGGCTTTTAATACAGGTGAATATACTGAATTGTTAACCTTAAAACTTACCAGTTTATCCACTGATCCAGAGTTTCCCGCCACAATAACGACGCTATTATCCGGATTCACGAAAGCCAATACATCTTTATACGCACCATCCGTCACTAATCTTTTCGCACCCGGTTGTACATAATGACTTACATGTTTCATTATATAGTATTCCGGAGTATACGAGAAAGTCTTACCGTCTTCACTTACCACCACCAAGGAATTCTGAGCCCATCCCCAACGGCTGATACCTCCGTGCTTTAAGGATGTATTCCAATAAGTATAGACAGACACGCCATGACTCAAATAATGTTTCATCAAATCCCAAGAATGAACAGCACCATTCCAGTCATTCTTACCATTTCCACATTCTTGCTCCGTTTGTAGGAACTTCAAGTGCGGATATTTACGAGCGGCTATCGGCAAGGCATCTTTTCCAGCCCACTGGAATCCGATGGCTTTCACATAACGCTTGCAATCCGGATCTTGCATAATGGAATCAATCATCGCCTCATGGGGACGCTCCACCGTTCCATACATCATCTCTACCCCTTTCTCTGCCATAGCTGGACCAAGATATTTCCCCATAAAGGTAGCCAATCCACCCAAGGTCCAGCAACAGCTTGGGTAGGGCTGGTCAGAGTTAAACTCATTCTGAGGCATCACTCCAAATATATCAATACCCTCCTGCCGGTAGGCATCAATGAACTTCGAGAAATAAAGTGCATAAGCCTTGAAATAGGCATCTTTCTGAATGAAAGCGTCCGCACCCTCAAATGCTTGGCGGTCCTCGGGCAGCTCGTTATCAACTACCCTGAACATAAAGGTTTCTTCTCCCGTCTGTCTTTTCTTCAGCCGCTTAGCTAATGCGGTCGTTGATCGGGAAGCGTAGTGCTTATTCCACTTCATCCACGAGGGAGGACACCAAGGTGAGGCCCAAATCTTGATGTTCGGATTGTAACGCTGGGCACCTTGAATAAATGGGATCAAGGTAGCCCGGTCGTGATCGATCGAGAAATTCTTCATTTCAAAGTCTCCTTCTGTCTCATTATACGAATACCAGTCTATGGCGAAATCATTCGCCGCTACCGGCATCCGGCAAATCGTAAAATTCGCGCCTACACCCGGGGCGAACATCTCTTTTAAGATACTCTCACGTACGGTTTCATCTAGCAGAGAGAGAGAAGTCCATCCCAACTCATTGAAACAAGTACCAAACCCATCAATCGTTTGAGCGGTCTTTGTTACGTCTACAACCACATCCGGCTCTGAAGTTTCAGATATCGCTACCACTTCGGGTTGTGTAACCCATGGGGACTCAAATGTCGTACTTACCCACTCCGCTTGAGGAGCCGTCTTGCATGAACAGCAGATACAGCTAAACGCTAGTATTGATAAAAAATGTGTTTTCATAGATATTTATTTAAATTCATTCCTTAATTACCAACCTGCATTCTGTTTCAAATTCGGATTCACATTAATTTCCGTATCCGGGAATGGTAATAACCAATTACGTTCCTTAAAACCCGCATCCGGGAAATCGAAATAGGTTCCATCACCTCTAGGGATCTTCTTACCTTGATCAGCCAGCACTTTATCCGCATCTCCCCAACGGATCAAATCTTGATAACGTACAAACTCAAACGCAAGTTCCAAACGTCTCTCTAGCTTAATGTCCTCAAATAACTTATCGCCTCTGGAGGTCAAATCCGGCATTTGCGCTCTAGCACGAACTTGATTGATGTAACTTAAAGCCTTTGTGTCATCCGGGCTCGACTTACGATTATAAGCCTCCGCTGCCATCAAAAGGACATCCGCATAACGAGTAATACGGTAGTTCATCCCGCTAATGGTATGATACTCCTCGCCCGGGGTCTCATCGACAAAAGCGCCATGCTTGATACGTACATACCCTTCCGTTCCATAGGGTAAATTACCTTCCGAATCACGGAAAGAACCTCCGAACTCCGAAATCAAATCTTGCTCACTGATTACAGTACCTTTCCTGCGCACTACATCACCCGCCGCAACAAAAGCGTCATATAATTCAGCTCTCGGGCCGCACCAGCCCCAACCGGTTTCCGTGATACCGCTCGTCCCTGCTGTAAACCATGGCGTACGAGGGCCACAATAGGCCACAACCGTATTCCCTTCCGTTATCGTTGACAACTCATCCGCATAAGACACCTCAAAAATAGATTCCTTCCCAAACTCGGTAGATTTACGGGTTAACATCGAAAAGTCTGGATTCAAGGCATATTCATTGCTATTGATCACCTCATCGAATATGACCGCAGCCTCATCATATTTTTTCTGATAAAGATACGCTTTTCCTAACCAAGATTGAGCGGTACCCTTGGAAATATTTCCTTTTTTCGCCGCCGATAACTGACTTTTTAAAGGTAAATCGGGGATAGCCTCCTGTAAATCCTTCTCTATTTGCCCCCAAAGCTCTTCTAGCGTGGAGTTGGGTTGCGCATAATTATCCGGATCAAGAGGTTCCGTTACCAAAGGAGCAGTTCCCCAAAGAGTCACTAACTCAAAATAAGCATAGGCACGGAAAGTCTTGGCCTCCGCGATCGCCATCTTTTTCACTTCCGATTCCGGAGCCACTTTGTTAATCAATAAGTTCGCAGTATAGATGATCTGGTAATATTTCGTGAACATCGCACGAAGTATCGTATTACTCGATCCGAAACGAAACTCATCCAATTCCTCACCTTGGTTATTATCTCCACGACCGCCACCACCAGCCATGGCGTCATCCGAAAGAAGATTCTTGAACTGGAACGTATTCAAATCACTGCTTTGCATCTTATTGTAAATAGCATATAAAGCCTCTGTAACCTCTGCGTCCGTCTTATAAAAAGACTCCTGTGTCGTTACCCCTCTTTGTTCCGTATCCAGAAAATCCGAGCAACTAGCCGTACACAACGTAAATGCCAACGATAATATTCCGTATTTAATGATTCCTGTATTCATAATCCATGCATAATTAGTAGTTAGAAATTAAGAGATAATCCGAATAAAACCTTCTTAGATATCGGGAAGAATCCACGATCTATACCGATGCTATTATTATCGGAGCTAGATGCTTCCGGATCCATACCCGGATAATTCGTAAATGTAAAAAAGTCATCCAAAGACGCATAGATGCGTGTATGCCCGATATGCAACTTATTTGTCACGATAGCCGGCAATGAGTAACCTAATTGTATTTGCTTGATTTTCATAAAAGAGCCATTAAATAACATCTGGTCACTATTCCAATACTTAGCGTCTACGGTTGCGGACGGACGTGAGGCGTTCGGATTCTCCGGGGTCCAACGATCGGTGTAGAACAAAGATAGTTTGTTTGTTGCCGGACGGTCCGTACGGATAATACCCATCAAGATATCATTTCCTGCTTGTCCCTGTATGAACATCGTAAAGTCAAACCCCTTATATTCCATATTCAAGGTAGCTCCATAGGTAATATCCGGAATAGCGCTACCGATATACGTAAAATCATTCGCATTCACCGTTTCATCGCCATTTACGTCCACAAAATTCACATTTCCTGTGGCCGGATCTATACCCTCCGTCTTATATCCCCGGAAGTACCAAACCGGAAGGCCTTTCTCGAACGCCGTAGCAGAAGACCATTTGTTTACGGAAGCACCATTCAAGCGACTAATTGTTGGGTCTAAGTAAGTCACCTCATTTTTCAAGGTAGATAAGTTAGCCGCAATACTATACTTAAAATCACCGATATGATCACGCCAAGTCAACTCAAAATCAAATCCCTTATTCACCACGTTTCCGCCATTGATCGGGGAAGCGCTATTACCGGCTTCTAGTGGAGGCGTATTTGTCGTAATCAGATCTTTCGTAGTCTTATGATAGTAGTCCATCGTAAACCCTAGACGATCGGCCAAGAAGCGTAGATCGATACCAAAGTCTAACTGCTCACTGGTTTCCCATGTCAATTTATTATTACCCAATACGGAAGGAGAAGAAGCGGTCGCATACGTACCATCCGCCAAAGGATATAAGGTAGAGGCATTCATGCTAGCCCAAGTCAAATAATTAGTCACGGAACCGGATGACACGACATTAGACGCATAACTGTATTTACCAAGGTTCGACAAACTACCATTTTGTCCCCAACTACCACGAATCTTAGCGTAAGAGAACCCATTCAGTTCCGGAAAGAAATCCTCGTTACTGATCACCCAACCCGCTGATAAGGCAGGGAACGTACCCCAACGATTATCCTTCGGAAGGATAGAAAGACCGGCAGCGTCCCGGCGAACCGTCACTTGGAATAAATATTTATTCTCATAATCATAATTGATTCGGGCAAAATAGGAAAGCTTCGTATCAGTCAAGGTGGTTCCACCTACCTTTGAATTCGCCTGCGTAGAGATATAATCCAGATCGGCATACGAATCTTGATCTTTGATCAATGGATAACCGGAAGCCGTTACCGTCTTATAATCCCTGCGGGAAACCGCGGTTCCTGCCATGAAGGTAAAGTTATGCTTATTGAAGCTCTTTACATAAGAAGCATAATTTTCCCATTGCCAATAGGTCATGGTAGCGTCCGACTCGCTAACAGAAGCGAACGCATTCATCATCTCACCACTATAATAGTATTCCGGCTTATAGTTGTGTACGTTTTTAGAGAAATAATTAACACCTAGCTTTGAGGTAAAAGTAAGTCCCTCTAATGGAGTGATATCCATATAAGCGTTACCCATCAATGACGTAATCGTAGTCGCCGTTTGAGACTGCCCCTTTTGTACGAACGGATTAATCGTCTCGCCGTTTACATATTTGGAGATACCGTAATAATTGCCATTCTCCGATTGCATCACCGGCTTCCCGGCATCGATCAATTCCTGTACACGGGTAGGAACCTCGCCTATATATTCTACCGGAGTCAGCGGGTCTAGCAAAATAGAGTTAGAGATCACGCCACGAGACTCGTCATTCTCGTTGATCGAATGCTGTACGGATCGGTTTATCTGGACACTACTACCTACCTTCAACCATTTGTTCACCTTTTGGCTTCCGTTAAACATTCCGGAATATCTCTTATAGTTATCATCGTCACCTTTTACGATGCCATCTTGATTCAAGAATGATAATGACATTAAATAAGTAGACTTCTCATTTCCTCCCGAGATCGACAAATTATGTTTTTGCATCGGAGCCGCCTCAAAGGTTTCTTTCACCCAATCCGTATCGGTACCGTCCCATTGAATACCCGGAATAGCGCCGGACTCATCCATGTAAGATATGTATTGCTCGGCATTCATGACTTTTGGAGTCTTGCCTAAGCTTTGGATCGTATATTGGAAATCGTAAGTCACTTGAGTCTTTCCTGCCGAACCATTTTTCGTGGTAATCAAAACTACGCCATTACCACCTTCCGCACCGTAAATAGCCGCAGATGCTCCATCCTTCAAAACCTCCATACTAGCGATATTACTAGGTTCCAAACCACTAATATCATCCGTACGCAAACCATCGACAATATATAACGGGTCCGAGTTACCATTAGAGCTATAACCACGTATACGAATTTTCATACTGGCACCCGGAGCACCGGAAGAAGACAATACCTGTACACCAGAAGTCTTTCCTTGCAAAGCTTGCTCTGGTCGTGTATTAGCGCTATTCATCATATCCTCGGCTTTTACGGATGAGATCGCTCCCGTCACTACGCTCTTTTTCTGGATACCGTAACCTACTACGACTACCTCATCCAACGCCTTCGTATCCTCCGCCAATTTTATTTGAAAGGAGCTTTGGCCTTTTACCGCTATTTCCTTGGGAGAATAACCGATATAAGAAATTAACAATGTAGCGTTATCCGGAATCTCCAGTGTAAATTTACCATCCATATCTGTAATCGTTCCGTTCGTGGTGCCTTTCTCTACGACATTCGCTCCAATCACCGGAATCCCGGTACCATCCACGACAACGCCGCTTACCCGTCTTCCTTGCTGGACAATCATGACATCGGATGTCTTATTCAAGACAATCTGCCGGTCACTTATCACGTAATTCACGTCACTCTTTTTAAAGAGATTATCCAAGATAGTTGTTATTTCTTTCCCATCTACAGAGATATCAACTTTTCGGTCTACATCCACCGATTTCTTATTATACAGAAAACGGTATTCTGTTTTCGATTCGATCTCATTCAAGACATCTTCTACTGATACATTTTTTAGATCTAATGAAAGTGTAGTCATTTGCGAATAGCCGGTAGAAGCAATAGCTTGCATTACACTACAGATCAGTAATAACAGGCATATTCTCATAATACTAAAGATTTTAGAGGTAATTAACCGCCGTTTAATTTCATCAAGTGAAACTGATTTCATAATTTTGCTGTGTTTAGTTAGAAAATAAGGTTATAAAAATTTTACGACTAAGCTTTATAAAAGGGGAGGTGTACGAGACCTTCCCTTTTTTAGCCTAATTTCGTGTCATGATATAATTTCTCCACTCTTTTTTATTCCATAGGCAACATCTATTTAATGGTTAACAAATAAAATCCTTTCACATATATAAGACGTCTCAACTCAAGAGACCCACATACAATATGTGTATTTTTCTCACTTTTTTGTTTTGTATACCTCTATTTTTTGTTTTCGGTAGTGATTATCGGTACCCCGCTCCCGATTTGAATATTTATATTGTATAGGGGCCGTCAATCGTAAGAGACGCAATATTTCGTCCAGCGATTCCTGTTGGAAGGTAGCCCGATAGGGCTGATGAGCTATATCGGTATCTTTTAAAACGATATCCACATTAAAGGTCTGCCCGATTTTCTTGAATACATATTCTAAAGGATCATCCCGGAAAACCAGGGCACCATCTTTCCACGCATACCATTTATAGGGATCGATCCGCTCGATCCGACAAGAAGAAGTATTCACGTTGTATCCCATCCGTTCGCCGGATACCAAGGAAAAGACTCGTTGTTTCCCCAGAGAGACATTTACTTTTCCAATCGCCATCGTCACGGCCACGATTGAATCGTTCCGATAAGCCTCCACATTGAAAGCGGTTCCCACAGCAGAGACCTCTACCCCATCAGTTTGAACAATGAATGGATGCTCCGGATCTGATTCCACCTCGAAATAAGCCTCTCCGGAAAGTTCTACTTGTCGCTTATCCCAGTCAAACACAGTCGGATATTTCAAAGAGCTTCCCGCATTCAGCCAGACCAAGGAACCATCTGGTAAATTCACCCGGGAATGGGTACCATAAGGAGCGAAGACCTCTTGATAAGTGACTTGGGTATATTCCGTACGTTGGTTGGAAATAAATAAATATGAAGAAAAAAGAACCAAGGGCAATAGAAGTATCGCCGCCGCATATTGCCAATAACGGACAAATCTCGACTCATACCATTTTATGGGATCAATCCGACTCATCATTTTTTCATTGGCACTAACTACATGAATCGTATCTGCCCCAAAAGCGGGATGGGCAACCTGCCATATATTTTTCAATCGTTGATAATACCGAAGATTGTCGGGACTTTCCTTTATCCAAGCCACCAATCGTTCCGTGTCTTCCTTATTTGTATTCCCGGAAAGATAGCCGGTTATTAACTCCTCTATTTGTTTTCTTGTGCTCATCATAACTTTATATTCTATAAAAAAGACGTTTAAGTCCTAAAGCCCCACATTCAAATAACATTCTTTAAGAGAACAGGGTAATCTATAAAACAAAGAAATCCTTTAGGTGATGACGTAATAGTTCCAGTGCCTTGCTAATCCGCACCTCGACAGTACGCTCGGATACCTGTAAACGTGTAGCGATCTCTTTATACTTTAATTGTTCAAAACGACTCATCCCGAAGGCCTCCCGGTAAACAGGAGGAAGTTTTTCCAACGCATCTTTTAAATGAGTGTATAAATCAGAATATAATATGTAGTTCTCGGTATCGACATCATCTAGTTCCGCATAGGATAAAACGGTGTCCTCATGTTCCCGTACAACGTAGCGATGTCGTATCTCATCTAGGCAACTATTTCGTACCGCAGTTAATAGATAGGATTTAAAAGAGGTTTCGATAAAAAGGTTCTCACGATCGTTCCAGAGCTTTAAAAACACGGATTGAGCAACATCCTCACAGATCGTTTTCTCGGGCAAATAACAGCCAGCGAACATTACAATATCCTTGTAATAGGCTGTAAATAAAAGCGAAAACACCTCCTTATTTCCCCGCCTAAGCTCAACAAGTAATAATTGTTCTTCCATATTTACGTACTCTTATCTCCTTTCTTCAATGCGTTTCTTGTCTAAGAACGACTAGTGAAAACAACAATCGTCTATTTCTTACATTTTATAGAATTAGAATATTTAATAATTTACTTTCTCACTTGCCAAAACACTTTTAGAGTAATCTCTTAATCGGTTAGCATCAATGTGGAAATTATCTTATCAAAAGTATTTCCATGAAAGATGTATCGCTTACAGCAACAAGATGTATCATTTTGTAGGGGATACTATCTATTTAGGTTTTTGTATGTATAATTGCCCTTGCTTAATAGTTATAGCAATAAATATCCCAACTTATTTTTCATGTTAACTAAGCTGGTCAAAATACAGAGTTTATAAATCTTTAAAGATATACACCCCTCTTCAATGACAGATTGAAAAGAGGCGCAAAACTCTAATTAACAACATTTAAATCGTACAGCCACTTCCTCTATGGGCAATCCGGCTTTGTAATTTTCGATGTATGTGTTAAAACCTTCTACCTCTTCCGCCGTGGGTGAAATTTCAACACCGGCATCACTGGCAAACACATACTCGTCCAAGAAATCAGCCAGAGATTGCTTCCCGTCATTGTTCACAAGAAAAGCACCCAGCAGGGCAATTCCCCAAGCACCCCCTTCACCGGCGGTTTCCATAACGGATATGGGTGAGTTTATAGCCGCAGCCAATATTCTTTGACCTACACCCTTGGTCTTGAACAGACCTCCATGTGCTGTAATTCTGTCGACTTTGATTTTCTCTTCTTTGAAAAGGATGTCATTACCTATCTTAAGAACCCCTACCGAAGCATACAGATGAGTCCGCATGAAATTCGCAAGGTTAAACTTGTCATTCGCCGAGCGTATAAATAGCGGTCTTCCATCCGAAAGCCCCGTTACAGGTTCACCCGAGATGTAATTATATGAAATAAGACCACCACAATCCACATTCCCCGTAAGCGCATGATTATAAAGCTTTCCAAATACCTCGTCCATGTCCACAGGTACACCCAGCAGCTCTTGATATTCCTTGAATAAATTGACCCATGCGTTAAGGTCGGAGGTACAATTATTGCAATGTACCATAGCCACAAGGCTTCCATCCGGTGTGGTAACCATGTCAATCATCTCATATGGCTTTAACAACTCCTTCTCCAACACGATCATAGAGAATGAGGATGTACCGGCGGAAACGTTTCCCGTACGTCGCTTGACGGCATTGGTCGCCACCATACCTGTACCAGCGTCGCCTTCCGGAGGACAAACAGGTATGCCCGCTTTCAAATGGCCTGATACATCAAGCATTTTAGCTCCCTTCAATGTAAGATGACCGGCATTTTCACCTGCTAGCAAGACCTTAGGCAAGATATCCCGCAAATTCCAATCATATCCCTTTGTAGCGATTAATCGGTCGAACTGGGATATCATTTCGGCAGAATAGTTCTTGGTGGCCGGATCTATGGGAAGCATACCGGATGCGTCACCTACACCCAATACTTTTCGCCCCGTTATCTGCCAATGGATGAAACCGGCAAGGGTTGTCAGATAATCAATATCCTTAACGTGTTCCTCATTATCCAAGATCGCTTGATACAAATGAGAAATACTCCATCTCAAAGGAATATTATATACAAACAATTCCGATAAGGCCGCAGCAGCCTTGCCCGTATGGGTGTTTCTCCATGTGCGAAAAGGCACGAGTATCTCCTCTCTCTCATTGAATGCCATGTAACCATGCATCATGGCGCTAATACCGATTGCCGCCAGTGTCTCGATCTCAACGTCATACTTTTTTTTCACGTTTGAACGAAGATCCGCATAGCAATCCTGCAATCCATACCAAATAGCCTCCACGCTATATGTCCAAAGTCCGTCGACTAACTGGTTTTCCCAACTATGACTTCCTTGTGCGATCGGTTTGTTTTCCTCATCGATCAAGACAGCTTTTATTCTGGTCGAGCCAAATTCTATGCCAAGAATAGCTTTCCCCGCTTCAATGGTTGATTTCGCGTCTACTTTCATATTGATTGAAGTTTAACAAAGCGCTTTGTTCAACATATAATAAACCTCATTCATGCGAAGTTCCTTCTTGAAGTTGCTGATAGCCGTATCCTTGTTGATATGTACCATTTCGATACCTGCGATTTCAGCATAATCTTCCCAATATTCCGCAGTCAAGTCGTACGAGAAACATGAGTGGTGAGTACCACCTGCCAAAATCCAAGCACCCGCACCTATCTCGAAGCTTGGCATCGGAATCCAAAGGGCAGACGCAACCGGCAACTTAGGCAGCGGCTCCGGTTCGATACATTCCACATCGTTTACGATCAAACGGAAACGATTCCCCAGATCTACGACAGTAGCCGTACAACCCGTACCTACTTTTGAGGTGAAGACCAAACGTACCGTCTGGCTCTTACGGATACCTATACCCAAGAAATGTACTTCAAGACGTGGCTTGGATGCGGCGATAAGAGGACAAATCTCCAACATATGTGATTGAAGAATTGAACTTTGGCCACCTTTAAAATTCAAGGTATAATCTTCCAAGAAAGAACAACCATTGGAAAGTCCTTGGTTCATTACCCATACCGTACGATAAAGGGCGGCGGACTTCCAATCACCTTCAGCGCCAAATCCATAACCTTCCGCCATCAGACGCTGAGAAGCCAATCCCGGGATTTGGTCGAAATAACTACCGTCTGTCTGTCCTAGGTCATCAAAGTTTGTAGTAAAACCTTTGGCTCCTTTCGCTTTGAGGATAGCACGGAGAGCTAATTCCGCTTTCGCCGCATTCCATACTTTCTCATAAGCTTCTGTAGATTTATCTTCCAATGAAGCGTCATGGTCGTATTCACTAAAATAGATTGCTACAAGAGCTTCCACATCGGCATCCTTGATATTTTTATGATATTCCATCAGTTCGCTCACCGGGCAGTAGTCCACATGGTAACCCATGCGTTGCTCCGCCTCAACCTTATCTCCATCCGTTACCGCTACATTATTCATCTGGTCGCCAAAACGGACAATCAGCATGTCTTGAGCATCCGCCCAAGCCGCACAGACACGCATCCAAACAGCAATCTTACGTTGAGCTTCCCCATCTTTCCAATGCCCTACCACTACTTTGCGGCGAATTCGCATTCGAGTACAAATATGCCCGAACTCACGATCGCCATGAGCAGACTGATTCAGGTTCATGAAGTCCATATCCATGGTGTCCCAAGGTATCTCCTTGTTGAATTGGGTATGAAAATGTAATAGAGGTTTTCTCAATTCCTGCAAGCCATGTATCCACATTTTCGCCGGAGAGAAAGTATGCATCCAAGTGATTACACCGATACATTTGTCCTCATTATTAGCGGCCTTGAAAGTGGCCGTTACCTCTTTGGCAGAATTTACCGTACCTTTATATACTATTTTTACGGGCAAGAGACCGGATTCGTTCAATCCATTTACCATCTCGTTAGAGTGTGCATCTACCGCTACAACCGCATCGCCGCCATATAGAAGCTGCGCCCCTGTAACGAACCATACCTCGAAATCATTGAAATTATTCATGGCCTATTGATTTAAAAAGTTAATAATGTCGTTATTTATCATCTATTTATAGTGTTCATACTTATTTTTGCCCGTAATAAGCATTCGGGCCGTGCTTTCGATAAAAATGTTTCGTAACCAAATGTGGATTCATACCCAGTTGAGGATTGATGCCATAAGATATATAAGCCATCTTGGCCACTTGCTCCATTACAACCGCATTATACACAGCCTCATCAGCATCTTTTCCCCAAGAAAATGGTCCGTGATTCTCTACGAGGACCCCGGGAACATATACAGGATTAATTTGCTGAAAACGTTCGACGATCACATTTCCTGTCTCTTTCTCATACTCACCTTCTATTTCCTGCTGAGTCATTTCGCGCGTGCAAGGAATGGCCTCGCTGAAATAGTCAGCGTGTGTCGTACCGATATTAGGAATATCACGTCCGGCTTGAGCCCACGAAGTGGCATAGGTGGAATGCGTGTGAACAACTCCCCCTATCTTGGGAAAAGCATTATACAAGACCAAATGAGTCGGAGTATCCGATGAAGGTTTCAACCTTCCCTCCACTATATTACCCCGCAAATCCAGCACGACCATATCATCAGCCTTCATAGTCTCATAAGAAACACCCGAAGGCTTAATGACTACTAATCCTTTTTTACGATCAATGGCACTTACATTTCCCCAAGTAAAAATAACCAGCCCATATTTGACCAAATCCAAATTCGCCTTGAAAACTTTCTCTTTTAATTCCTCAATCATTACTTTTTACATTATAGAGTAATTTACTATACACCTATTTATTAAAAGATTGAACTCATATAAGTGCAATATCAACACTTATATATTTGAGCGTAAAAATAACACTTTATCCATTACCTAAAACAAAGACGAACATGTTTCGTAACATACTTCATCTTTCTATATGAGTCTTTTATCTACTTGGTATATTATAAATAAATGAACACTCCAATTCATCAGCTCACAATCTGTCGATCGCTTATCACATAATTCACTCCACTTCTTTCGAACAGATTATCTAGAATCGTTGTTATTTCCTTCTCATTTAGATGATATATCAGCTTTTTTGTTCAATTACCGATCTCTTATTATTAAAGAAAGCGGTATCCCGTTTTTGATTCGATCTCATTCAAGACTTCTTCTACTGATACATTTTTTAGATCTAATGAAAGTGTAGTCATTTGTGAATAGTCTATAGAAGCAAAAGCTCGCATTACACTACAGATCAGTAATAGCAGGCATATTCTTATAATACTAAAGATTTTAGTGGCAAATAGTCGCCGTTTAATTTCATCAAATGAAACTGATTTCATAATTTTGTTGTGTTTAGTTAGAAAATAAGGTTATAAAATTTTACGACTAAGCTTCATAAAAGGGAGGATGTACGAGATCTTCCCTTTTTTATCCTAAATTCGTGTCATGATATAATTTTCCTGCTCCTCCTTTATTCCATAGGCAATTTCTATTTACAGGTTAACAAACAAATAGTCTTTACATATATAAGACGGATCAACTTTAGAACCCCACATAAAATAAAACGTATTTTTTCGCTCCCTATCTAATTTTATAGACTTCTATCCTTTGTTTCTTATAATGATGATGCATCTACCTTCCGGTTGGAATATTCATAACGAATCGGAGCGGTCAAACGCTGAAGGCGTAAGATCTCATCCAAAGATTCTTGCCTAAAAGTGGTCCGATAAAGTTGATGAGCTATACATTAAATGTCTGCCCGATCTTTTTGAACACACATTCCAAAGGATCATCCCAGAAAACTAAAGTCCCATCTTTCCATGCGTACCATTTATAAGGGTCAATGCGCATAATTTGCGCTAGAGAAGGTATTCAAGTTATAACCCACAGCCAAATAACATTCTTTAGGGAAATGTTGTGATCAATGCAGACAAAAAATCTCTCAGATAATGACGAAGTAGCCCCAAAGCCTTACCTACCCTTACCTCCACCGTACGTTCAGAAACATTTAGCTTTACCGCTATTTCCTTATACTTCAACTGTTCGAAACGACTCATCTCGAAAGCTTCCCGGCAAGCTATAGGCAATTTATCCAAGGCTTCTCGCAAATGATCGTATAAGTCTGAATATAATATATAATTCTCCGTATCAATATCATCTAGTTCCAGATGGGACAAAATAATGGATTCATGCTCCCGAACAACATACCGATGCCGTATCTCATCCAAACAACTGTTTCGTACGGAAGCCAGAAGATAGGATTTAAAAGAAGTCTCTATTATTAGGCTCTCACGATCATTCCAGACCTTTAAGAACACTGATTGTACGACATCCTCACTAATATTCCTCTCTCCTAAATAGCTACCAGCAAACATCACAAGATCTTTGTAATAAGCCATGAATAAATGGGAAAAAGCATTTTTATTCCCCCGTCTAAGCTCTACAAGCAGAAACTGTTCCTCCATATTATAGTTATCTTATCTCCTTATTTCAACCTTTTCTAATGACAAATAAAAAATAATCGTTCCTGTTTAATCGTTAAATGTAACTTATTTTTTTAAGAGAAAAAACATTTCAACCCTTTTTACCACGGCTTTTTACACATTTACAAATCCCAAGGCAACCGCACAAAATTTAATTTTTTAAAAAGTACAATAAGTTTACTATTTAAAGATTATTACATATATATCTAATAATCAACACATAACACTAATACATCTATAGAAAAGCCTATTTCTATCCATAGTATTTTGAATTACTATTAATACTAATCGTGCTTTCTATGGATAGTACAGCCCACTACTATGGAACCTGTTTTTAAGAAATACACAATAAACAGGACAGTTCTAGGCGGATTAGCGACGCATTTGGTGACAAAATACGAACATGGATACGTGTTAAGTAAAGACTTAAATTTTGGTGCGGTCGCCCTGTACAAACCCTAATGCTTAATAAAACTATCAATATTTTTTTAATAAAAAAGTTGCAGAGAAGACCTTGTTGGTTTCGGTATAAAAAGACTTTCCAAGTGATTAGTTATTCACTTCCCAAGCCGTTAGTTAGCGGCAAGGTATAGTCGCTAGTTATTCACTCGACAAGTCGTTAGTTATTCACTTCAGCAGCCGGAGCAGCAATAGTAGAGTTGTCGGAAGTAAGAACCGTCTCAGCGTCGATAGAGATGATCTTATGTCCGATAGACATTTCAGCGTAAGCGTCTTTCTGACCCTCTACCAAAGAGAAAATGTCACGAGTTGTATTACATTGTATAAAAACCATATTCATAATGTACGTGTACATATACAATATTAATCCCCACAAATTTTCCTATCGGTTAGCATATACTTGATTTCGTAGCCAGCGAAAGCATTCCTTATGATCATGCCAGAAGTACTTCCAAAAGTAAGGGGCAGTAAAACCCCAGCGGGGATAGGCGTATCAGTTAGCCATGCGAAAAAGGTATCTTAGTTTCATTGAGAAAGTATCCTAAGTTCATTGGCGAAGTATCTTAGGTGCATGGGGCGATGAAGATACGATACTTTTTTCATGAGCACCTTGTGTTAGTATCGGTGTCGTCATACGCAACTACCGGCGTAGGCTGGGACTACTCGTGCAGGTTCTAAGCTCTAGTGTTTATCGCTTGTGCCGATACGGATGAAATTCACCTCGATCAAAAGAGTGAGGATGGTTAACTCATACACCTATCCCCACTGAGGTTCTACGGCCCCAAGAATAAATATCATGTGTTAATAATATCAAATCCATAAAAGTTATATTAAACTATTTTGCATGAACCATGTCTATCTTTTCGTAATTGTAAACAATGTAATCCATATAGTTATGAAATCGGGAAAGTGCCTTTTGATGTTGTTGATGATCCTTTTTTCACCGATGGCTTTCGCACAGCAAAGCGGTATTAATGTTACCGGATCTGTCGTTGAGCAAGGTAGTGATACCCCCATCGAGCAAGCAACGGTACGATTGCTGAACGTAAAAGACAGTGCCATGGTACGAGGTGTGGTGAGCGCCCGTAATGGTAGTTTTACCTTGAAAAACGTAAAGAAAGGAAGTTATTTACTACACATCACATTCATCGGATACGATCCATTGTACCAACCCTTGCAAATCACCGGAAAGAAAAATCCCGTAAACGTAGGTAAACTTGAATTAAGCGACGGAGCGATCGAGTTGGGAGAAGCCGTAGTTATAGGTAAGGCACCCGAGGTTACCGTTCGCAACGACACTGTGGAATACAACGCGGATTCTTATAAAGTAACCGAAGGCTCCGTTTTGGAGGATTTATTGAAAAAGATGCCCGGTGTGGAGGTCGATAGCGAAGGCAAGATCACCGTCAATGGAAAAGAGGTGAAAAAGGTAATGGTAGACGGAAAGGAGTTCTTCTCCGATGACCCGAAAGTGGCCTCCAAGAACCTTCCAGCCAAGATGATCGATAAATTACAGGTACTTGATAAGAAAAGCGATATGGCCCAAATGACCGGCTTCGACGATGGAGAGGAAGAGACCATCATCAACCTAACCGTGAAACCCGGCATGAAGCAAGGTTGGTTTGGCAACGCATATGGCGGATACGGAAGTAAAGATCGGTATGAAGGCAACGCCATGGTCAATCGTTTCGTGAATAATGACCAGATCACGTTCATGGGGGGAGCGAATAACACGAATAATATGGGCTTTTCCGATCTAGCCTCAACAATGTTCTCCGGTATGGGAGGCGGTGGAGGCCGACGAGGAGGTTTCGGAGCGGGTAGCGGTATCACCTCTTCCGGAAACGCAGGTTTGAACTTCAGCAAGGAATTCAAGCCGGATAAACTAACTCTTGGGGGAAATACTCGTTATTCCCATTCCGACAATGACGCTCGCAGCAAGAGTGATCGGCAGAATATCCTTCCCGGAGATAGTTCCTCCTATGATAATAGCGAGGCGATGAGCCGTACGAAGAGCGATAACTTTGGCGTAGACTTTCGCTTGGAATGGAAACCGGATACGATGACTCAACTTATCTTCCGCCCGAGTTTCAGCCTCAGCCATAGCATGAATGACAATTTCAGTGATGCTACCACCTTGGATAACGAACGGGATACGGTCAATACCAACAAATCCAGCAATTACTCGGAAAGTAACGGGTACAACCTAAATGCCAGCATCGATTTCAGCCGTAAGCTGAATAACAAAGGGCGTGTGTTCAGCGCCACCCTTTCCGGAGGCAATAGCGATTCGTACAGTGACGGCATGAACCGTTCCGACATCGTTTATTTCAACCAGACTGATGCCTTGAAGAATAGCATTATCGACCAGCGCTCACGTTACGACAACAAAGGTTTCAATTACCGGGCCTACGTATCGTGGGTAGAACCGATCGGGCATAATAATTTCATCCAAGCCACTTATAGCATCAGCCAACGGAAACAAGAAGCCTTGAAGAATGTTTACAACCAAGACGCTGATGGTATATATAATGTATTAGATTCCGCCTACAGCCAAAGCTATCGCAATAACTTTATCAGCCAGCGGGCCAGCTTGAGCTTCAAGTCTCAACGGGCAAAGTTCAACTACACGATCGGCTTGAATCTGGACCCATCCTATTCCAGCAGCGAGAATTTCGTTGGCGACACGACCTTATCCAAGATAACCCGTAAGGTGGTCAACCTCTCCCCGATGGCTCAATTCAACTATATGTTCGATAAGCGTACGAATCTTCGTATCATGTATAATGGCCGTACCAGCCAACCGAGCATGACTCAATTACAACCGGTAGCGGACATCTCGGACCCGACGAATATCACGATCGGTAACCCGGATTTGAATCCCCGCTATACGAACAACGTATTTATTCGTTTCCAACAGTTCACGCCGGAGAAACAACGGGCCTTCATGATCATGGCAAACGGTAGTTATATCATCAACGATATCGTAAGTTATACCTCTTATAACCAAGAGACAGGTGTAAAGACCACCACTTACAAAAACGTAAATGGCAACTATAGTGGCAACGTCCGTATGATGTTGAACACCCCCTTGAAGAATAAGAAATTCTCCATCAACTCCATGACAATGGCCTCGTTCGCTAATAGCAACGGATATATCAACGAGGAGAAGAATACGAACCGGAATCTCATATTGTCCGAACGTGGTGGTATCGACTTCCGCTCCTCTTATCTGGATCTGGGCGTAAACGGGAATATTCGTTACAATGCCACCAGCAACTCCCTGCAAAAGGAAAATAACCAAAACACCTTCAATTACGGAGCCGGCGGTTACACGACAATCTATCTGCCCCTCAATTTCAAGATAGAGAGTGACGTGAACTGGTCTACCAACTCTGGCTACGGGGACGGATTCAAACAGAACGAAGTCCTATGGAATGCCTCAGCCTCCAAGTCTTTCTTAAAGAATAACCAAGGGACGCTCCGTTTCAAGATCTACGACATCCTGCAACAACGAAGCAATATCTCCCGTTCCGTTACCGCTAGCTATATACAAGACTCAGAATATAACACGCTAGGCAGTTATTTCATGGTACACTTCATCTATCGGTTCAGCATCTTCAAAGGCGGAGCCAGTGCCAGCGACGTGAAAACGCCGGGTAGAAGCGGACGGGGAAGAGGTCCGATGGGTCCTCCTCCGGGACATCGATTTTAATCCCCTAAGTGGAGACTTTATAAAGTCCGGGCGCAACAAAGAACGCACCGGACTTGTTTTTACGTAGGATAATATATAAAAAACTTAGGATAAAATAACGCTAACTAGCGCATTAACAGCGGAGTTTCAATGCTTAGCTAGCATACATCCTCTATGCCCACAAAGTATTATTAACATTTTAAACGGATTATTTTTACCTTTTTTGTGTAAATATTAAACTAAAACATACGTTATTTGTTGCAATATTAAGAGAAAGATATTGATATGAGGAAGTCGACAATTTGGTTGCTTGCGGTAGTTATGGCTTTTGCCTTCGCCGGGTTATTATACCTACAGGTAAACTATGTGAGCATTATACTTAAGACACGCAGCGAACAGTTCAATGAGACTGTCAAAAGAAGCCTGCGCCAAGTATCTAAGAATCTGGAATTGGATGAGACCCGTAAATACCTTGAGGATGATATCAACCGAGATGAGACAAATTTCATGTATCAAAATGCCCCGGATGCCCAAAGCCTAGGACAAGTGATCAACCATGAGAAATACCAATTACAGATCAAGGATTCTAATGGAACCGTTCAACAAATAGAGATGCAAAGTTTTAGCGCCCATAAGTTCGAGCCGCTCTCTTCCTTGTCAAAACGGCAGTCTGCCAACAGCATCGTAAACACATCTAAAGATTTACAGAAGACACTAAAAAGACGTTACCAGTACCAAGGTGGACTGATAGAGGAGGTGATTTACAACATCTTATACACCGCGAATCTAAAGCCGATCGAGGAACGTATAGATTTTAAAAAGCTAAACAATTACTTAAAAACAGAATTTATTAACAACGGTTTGAACTTGCCGTTTGTGTTTTCTGTTATTAACAAAGATGGAAATGTAGTATACCAGAGCGGAGAATTCCAAAAGCAACCGATCGCCTCTGACGTGATCACCCAAGTGCTTTTCCCGAACGATCCCCCATCGAAACTAAACTACCTGAGAGTTTATTTTCCGACGAAAGGGGATTATATCTCAAGCTCTATTACTTTCATCGTTCCATCGGTTATATTCTCATTGATCCTGTTGATAACCTTCGTCTTCACGATTTACATCGTATTCCGTCAGAAGAAGTTATCCGAGATGAAAAACGACTTTATCAACAACATGACGCACGAGTTGAAGACACCGGTATCCACGATCTCGCTCGCCGCCCAGATGTTGAAGGATTCGGATATAACGAAGAGTCCGGACGTATTCAAGCATATATCCGGCGTAATCAACGACGAGACGAAGCGATTGAGCTTCTTGGTCGAGAAAGTGCTACAGATGTCTTTGTTCGAACGACAGAAAGCAGCGCTTAAATTGAAAGAAATTGACGCGAATGATTTGGTAGCGAACGTGGCTAACACCTTCGTTTTAAAGGTCGAGAAGTACGGCGGTACAATGGATATAGACCTGCAAGCTACAGAATCGGATATATATGTGGATGAAATGCATATCACCAATGTATTGTTCAACTTGATGGATAATGCGGTTAAATACCGCCGCCCGGAAGTTCCGCTTACATTGATGGCACGCACTTGGAACGAGAACGGAAAGCTGTTGATCTCCGTGGAAGATAATGGTATCGGTATCAAGAAAGAATATCTGAAAAAGGTATTCGACCGTTTCTTCCGCGTACCGACAGGCAACGTACATGACGTGAAAGGGTTCGGTCTCGGACTCGCTTACGTACGCAAAATTATTGAGGACCACAAAGGTACGATCCGTGCTGAAAGTGGTGCCGGAAACATTGGAACAAAATTTATTATTACTTTACCTCTTATAAAAAGTTAGTTATGGAAGAAAAACTAAAGATCTTCTTTTGTGAAGACGATGAGAATTTAGGAATGCTTTTAAGAGAATACTTACAAGCTAAAGGGTATGTAACGGACCTATTCTCTGACGGAGAAGCCGGATACAAAGGTTTTACCAAAGGTAAATACGATCTTTGTGTGTTGGATGTCATGATGCCAAAGAAAGATGGTTTCACCTTGGCACAAGAAATTCGCTCTATCAATCCTGATATCCCTATTATCTTCCTTACAGCCAAGACTATGAAGGAAGACATCTTGGAAGGATTCAAGATCGGTGCGGATGACTACTTGACAAAACCGTTTAGCATGGAAGAGCTATTGCTTCGTATCGAGGCTATCCTTCGCCGTGTGAAAGGTAAGAAGATGAAAGATATTCCTTTCTACAAGTTAGGAAACTTCTTGTTCGATACCCAAAAACAAACGTTGGCTATCGGCGACAAGGTTACGAAACTTACTACGAAGGAATGCGAATTATTAAGCTTGTTGTGCGCCCACGCAAATGAGATCCTTGAGCGTAACTACGCCTTGAAGACAATCTGGGTAGACGATAACTATTTCAACGCTCGTAGCATGGACGTTTATATCACGAAATTACGTAAATTGTTGAAAGACGATCCGGGTATCGAGATCATCAACATCCACGGCAAGGGTTATAAATTAATCACTCCTTCCGGGGAGGAACAAGCCCGTGAGGAAGGCATACAAGTGCTTTAATTCACTTGAACAATAACGACAGAAAAGGCTGGCTAAATGTAAGCCAGCCTTTTTTATACTTTCTTTCTTTTCCAGACTAAGAAGATCCCGAAAACGATCAATGTAACTAGTAGCCCCAAAAGTTGAGAAAAACCGGAGGAAAGACCAAACCCTTCCGGAGCTACAAAAATATAGGTAGAACATACCGCCGTCATGAATAAGGCGGGAATCAAGGTTATCACATATAATTTCTTTGCTTGTACCAAATATACGGTTAAGGCCCATAGGGTAAATACTGCCAACGTCTGGTTACTCCATGCGAAATAACGCCAGATCATATCGAAGCCATCCTTATCTTTTTGACTATATAATAAGATTCCTATCGCAACGATAAACATGGGAATACAGATCATCAGACGTTTGACCACCGTTTTTTGCTCCATATGCAGGAAGTCTGCGACAATCAGACGAGCCGAGCGGAAAGCCGTATCGCCAGAAGTAATCGGAGCTGCTATCACACCCAGTATCGCTAATACACCTCCGACAGCGCCCAGCCACTCTTTCGTGATACTGTCTACTACGACAGCGGCATTGTTCTCCTCCATTCCGTTATTATGGAAGAAATACGTAGCGGCGGCGGCCCAGATCAAGGCTACGATACCTTCGGTAATCATCGCTCCGTAAAATACGGGACGGGCGTATTTCTCACTTTTCATGCAACGGGCCATCAATGGACTTTGGGTAGCATGAAAGCCAGAGATAGCGCCACAAGCGATACTAACAAACATGATCGGAAAAATAGGCAAGCCTCCCGGATGCATATTACTAAGTCCATCCGTAATCTCAGGTAACGGCGGCTGGTTAATAAATAACATAACCAAGATACCTACGGCCATAAATAGCAAAGCGATGGCGAATAATGGATAGATCTTTCCGATAATCTTATCAACAGGTAATAGAGTAGCCAGTATATAATAAATGAATACGACGATAATCCAGAACGTAGCATCTAGATATTCCGGAGTCAGTTTAGCCAGCAACCCTGCAGGCCCAGCTACGAAAACAGCACCCACCAAGATCATCAAGATAACCGTAAAGCCCCGCATAAATTGCTTAAAGTTGTTCCCCAGATACCGTCCGATCAATTCAGGAAGACTTTCTCCATCATGCCGCAACGAAAGCATTCCCGATAGGAAATCATGGGTAGCGCCCGCAAATATACTTCCCAATACGATCCAAAGGAAAGAAGCTACCCCAAATTTAGCCCCCATGATAGCGCCGAAAATAGGTCCCAGACCCGCTATATTCAAAAATTGGATCATGAAAATCTTCCAAGTAGGCAAGGGTATATAATCGACACCATCTTGTTTCGTGAAAGCGGGAGTAACCCGGGAGGGATCTACGCCAAACACCCGCTCGACAAATTTACCATACGTAAAATATCCAACGATAAGGGCTATCAGACAACATGTAAAAGTAATCATGGTTTTCTAAAGAATTAAATTGTCAAAGGAAAAGGTATATACGAGAAAACCGTACCAAGGGCATTCTAACGAGTAATTGTCAGAATGCCCTTAGTGCGGTCTTCGTATGAATCAATTAATTAAGTAAACGCTTAACCGTCTCGGAAATCATCCGTCCTTCGGCTCTTCCTGCCAATGCTTTTGAGGCTACACCCATTACCTTACCCATATCTTTCGGGCCAGCGGCACCGACTTGAGCGATAATAGCTTTCAATTCTTTCTCCAATTCCTCGGCAGACATTTGTTGAGGTAAATATTTCTCAATCACTTTTACTTGCTCCAACTCAACATCCGCTAGGTCTTGACGGCCCTGTTGCACATAAATCGTAGCGGAATCTTTCCCTTGTTTCACCAACTTCTGCATGATCTTCAAGGCATCCGCATCCATCAGCGTATCATTGGCTCCCGGAGCGGTTTTCGCTTCCAAGAAAAATTTCTTTACATTTCTCAATGTCTCCAAGGCGACTTTATCTTTCGCCTTCATAGCGTTTTTAATGTCTTCACTGACTTGTTCAAATAAATCCATATCCTTATTATATTATTAACTATCGGAAACTGATCACTTGTTTACCCCCCCGCTGAGAATCTTGGCGAGGTTGGTTAGCCGGTTGCTTCGCCGTTGTCGGAGCCGATACTTGAATATCCTCTCCCGCTACTTTGGAACGGGCACGGGCTACGATCTTCGGATCCCGGTTATAAGTCGGATTATCCTCTATCAAAGCGATCAAGGCATCATCATCCAACTCTTCCTGAGTCAAAACTACCGCTTTCGCACGAGAGGTAAAACGACCCGCCTTTTGTGCGGAAGCACCATAATATTTACCAATCAAATCACGCTCCTTACGCTCTTTCTCGATTCGCTCTTCTTCTAAGCGCAATTCTTCTTCCGTCATCTGAGCGGCTTCATTCCTGCGTTTATCAGCGATCAATGGAATATCATCCATCGTAAATCCAGTAGCGAGGATCGTCATTTTCACTTTATTACCTAATGTATTATCCACGGCAGTACCCCAAATAACCTCTATATCGCGGTTAAACTCGGACATAAAGTTATGCACGTCGTTCATCTCCTCCATGCGCAACTCGGCTTCCTCGCTGAAATATACGTTGAACAGGATTTTCTTGGCGTTCTTTACGTCGTTGTTGCTTAATAGCGGAGAATTCAGAGCGTCTTCCACCGCTTGGCGAACACGTCCTTCTCCTTCACCAAAACCATTACTCATCAAAGCGACACCACCATCTTTCATCGTGGTGTTAACATCGGCGAAGTCGAGGTTGATAATACCCGGAAGCGTAATGATCTCCGCGATACTCTTGGCGGCGATCGTCAAGGTATCATCGGCCTTGCCGAAAGCGTTCATCACGGAAAGGTCCGAATAAATCTCACGCAAACGCTCGTTATTGATCACCAATAAGGCATCCACGTTCTTCGCGATCTCCTCCACACCATTCAAGGCCTGTATAATCTTACGCTCACCCTCGAACAAGAAAGGAATGGTTACGATACCTACCGTCAATATTCCCATATCCTTCGCGATACGAGCGATAACCGGAGCGGCACCCGTACCGGTACCACCACCCATACCGGCGGTAATAAATACCATCTTCGTACCGTCGTTCAACATACCTCGAAGATCGTCCAGACTCTCCTCGGCCGCCATCATCGCACGTTCCGGCTTATTTCCCGCGCCCAATCCCTGCGTGATCTCACGTCCCAGCAACAACTTGATAGGAACATCCGAACGGTTCAAGGCTTGATTATCCGTATTACATAACACGAATGTAACATCGTGTATGCCCTCCTTATACATATGAGTAACAGCGTTTCCGCCACCGCCTCCAACACCAATCACCTTAATGATTTTGGGAGTATCCGTAGGATAATTAAAATTTAATATTGTATCGTCCATTGTCTTCCGGTTTTATTACATTCGTAGATCACGTTATTTACTCTCGTTATCATCGTCATCGAAGAGGGTTTTACCAAAGGTATCGATCCAAGTCTTTGGTTTCCAGCCAAAACCTTTTTTCTCCTTTTTCTCTTTCTTCGGTTTTTCCTTAATAGGTTCCGGTTCCACTATCGGTTCCACTGTCGGTTCAAGCTCAACCTTAGGCTCCGGTTTAGGTTCGGGTTTAGGAGGAATATATAACGCGCAATTCTTAGTTCCTTTCGCCAAGAGGCCGACGGCTACCGCATATTCGGGATTGCTGGCAACCACTAAATCACCACTAGCGACAACCCCCTTGCGAACCGCTGAATAGCGAACCTCCATCTTCAAGCGTTCGCTCATAACAGCCGGTAAATTCTTCAAAGCGGCGCCTCCACCCGTAATCACGATGCCGGCACCGAGAACGCTCATCAAGCCTGTAGCCTCCAGACGAGCATATACATTCTCTAAGATCTCATCCATACGGGCCTCGATCACGCCGTTCAACTCGGCCAGCTTAATCTCACGCAAGCCCATTCCATCCGCTAAACTCACTTGGATGGTCATATCATTATCCCGGTCCGCTTTCGCGCTACCATAAGTGATCTTCAAGCGTTCCGCCTCAGACTCTACGACCCTGAGATTGGTTATATCTTTTGTTATCAAATTACCTCCAAAGGGAACAACGGAAAGGCTGGCCAACTTACCACCCTTATAGACAGATATCGTCGTCACGCCGGCACCGAAACCGATCAAGGCGCAACCCAAGTCCTTCTCATTGTCGCTCAAGACAACATCTCCCAACGCGAGGGGTGACACCAGAATACCGGCGATCTCGATTTTCGCTTGTTCCGAGATGCTATTGACAATATTTAATTTCAAGGAAGGACGTCCAACAATCAACTTATAACGAGCCTCGATACGGCTACAAGGCACGCCCACCGGGTTGGACTCTGGTTTATCATCTAAAAAATAGGAAGGAGAAACCACGTCAAGAACGGTCAACATATCCGGACGATAATCCTTACACTCTTGATAAAGAGAGTCTATGATCTCCTCCGTGACCACTCCTTCCGTTCCCAACACCTTGCAAACCGTATGCTCGATAGAACGGAGTGACTGGCCACCCAGTCCCACATATACCTGCCCGATCTTGGTCCCCCCCAGTTTATTCTCCAACTTGAGGATCAAGCGTTTTATCTTACTCGCCGTCTCCTTCACGTTATATACACATCCTCTTCGTATGCAGGTGCCGGAGTTCTCAACTTCGTAGGCGATGATTGAAAGAGCGCCCGTCGCATTCTTAGTCCCCACCATTCCTACCATATGGGAGGTACCTAGGTCAATAGCTGCTATAAAGTCTGTGTATGCCATATCATCTATTTTTTAGTACAAACAATCTGATTCTTATATTTTAAATTAATCATACTGTACTTTTCCCAACCCACTTTAGGGATCGCTTGTTCATAGAAAAGCTTTAAATTCGCAAGCTTTTCTTCGAATTCATCCAAAGTACCCAACATGATCCGGTGGTTACCCACTCTTGGAATAAGTTCTATATCATTATCCGGATAGACATAGATTTGTTCAATCTGGTCATTCCAGAACTCATTCTCTTGCAAAAATAATGCAAATTTGTATAAGTCGGTCACCGCAAGCTCTTTTTCCACATATCCACTCACAATTGGCACATGCGCGGCATACCGACGACTGATCGGCATGGTGGTTCCCAGATTATCCACGTAATAACTACCTCTTACGCCCATAATCCGGAGGATAGGCATCTTTTGCATGACCTCTAGCTTGATAATACCCGAAGGAGTCTTATACGCCTCCACTTGGGCGATCATCTCATTCTTAAGCAATTCCGTCTCTATCCGATCCGTATTCACGTCGGCCATTGACCGCTTGATCGGATCTAGCCCGGCTTTCTTCAGTATAGACACAAGGTCACTCTCGCTCACGAAGTGTTTATCCAGACTGTCTTTCACCACGACTTGCAGATCTTGGCAAATAGAGTCCTGACGTATTTCCCGAAAGAAAAACGACACAAACACGATGTAACAGAACAACAACGTGGCTACTACTATGGAAATTATTCGGATCACGGTTTCCTTATTTGTTTACATAAAATCTCTTTTACAGGCTCCACCAAACGGTCGATATTACCGGCGCCTACCATTAATACTACCTCATATTTCCCGGCGGCAACCACGTCCAAAAGCTCTTCCTTCTTACACAGCGTCTTGGAAGGGATCGTCACCTTATCAAAAATGATCCGAGAGCTCACCCCCGGAATCGGTTCCTCACGAGCCGGATAGATATCCAGCAAGATCAACTCATCCAATAAAGAGAGACTCGCGGCGAAATCACCAGCGAAATCCCGGGTACGGGTATATAGATGCGGCTGGAAAATACCTGTCACCTTACGACCCGCATATAATTCCTTCACCGACAAGATACTCTGTCGCAATTCGGCCGGATGATGGGCATAATCATCGATCAATACCACTTGATCAGTCTTCAAATGGAAATCGAAACGGCGGCGAGGTCCGGCAAATGTAGCCATACCCTTTTTCAAATCCTCCGGTTTCACTCCGTTCAACCAAGCGATCGCCATAGCCGCTACCCCGTTCTCTATATTAACCTTTACGGGAACACCTAATTCCACATCAGGAATACGGATTTCCGGACCAACGAAGTCAAAGGTAATATTTCCGTCGCAAATACGAATATTTTCAGCGTAAAAGTCCGCTATTTCCGTAACGGAATAGGTATATTTCTTGACACCCTCCTGTAAACGGGGCGTTACGTTGATTCCTTTCTTGATCAGTAGACAACCATCGGGACGAATTAAGGAGGTAAATTTCTCGAAACTCTCCCGGTAAGCCTCCGCCGTACCGTAAATATCCAGATGATCTGGATCTGCGGAAGTAATCACTGCCATATAAGGAGTAAGCCAATGAAAAGAACGATCGAACTCATCCGCCTCGATCACGGTAAAGTCGCTCGTATCAGACAACATCAAATTACTCTCGTAGTTCTTTAGGATTCCTCCGAGGAAAGCATTGCAATCCACCGGCGATTGTTTCAGCAAATGAGCCAGCATAGAAGAGGTCGTTGTCTTGCCGTGCGTTCCCGCCACGCATAAACCCCGGCTGCTTTTCGTAATCTCTCCCAAGACACGTGCCCGCTTCATCACCTCAAAACCGTGCGCCCGGAAATAGGTCAATTCCGTATGCGACTCCGGGACCGCCGGCGTATAAACCACCAGCGTATCATCGGGCGACTTGAACGCCTCCCCGATCAAAGCTACATTATCCTCATAGTGAATATCGGCTCCCTCCTTTTTCAACTCCTCGGTTAAATCGGAAGGGGTCTTATCGTATCCGCCCACTCGTTTTCCCTTAGCGAGGAAATAACGGATCAAGGCACTCATTCCAATGCCCCCGGCACCTACGAAATACACCGCTGTCACTTTATTTATATCCATATTCCTTATTTCTTATCTATAATCTTAACAATCTCATCCACGATACGGTCTGCGCTATGGCGTTGCGCCAAGGTCTCGATATTACGGCTCAACGTACGCAAACGTTCATCGTCATGAACTATCTTCAAGGCAGTAGGCACCAAATCCTTTTCCGCGTCTTTATCGGCGATCATAACGGCGGCATCCTTATGGACCAAGGCCAAGGCATTCTTGGTCTGATGATCTTCCGCCACATTCGGCGAAGGCACCAAGACCACCGGTTTTCCTAATAAGCAAAGTTCCGAGATAGAACTAGCCCCCGCACGGGATATCACCAAATCGGCCGCTGAATAAGCATAATCCATACGGGTAATAAAGTCTGAGCACCAAACCGGCATTCCCCGGTACGCCTTCAAATGCTTGGAAGCGTCGCTGTAATAATACCTACCGGTTTGCCAAATAACCTGTACATCCGAGGCGAAGAACTTATCCAGATCCCCTTGAATACTCCGGTTAATCGTCCGTGCGCCAAGGCTACCACCTACCACAAGGATCGTTTTTTTCTCCGGAGAAAGCCCGAAGAACGCCAACGCCTCCTCTTTCTTACTCAGCGCCTCTTCCAAATCCTGTCGCACCGGATTTCCCGTAATCACGATCTTATCCGCCGGAAAGAACTTCTCCATGCCCTCGTAAGCGACACAAATCTTACTCGCTTTCTTCGCCAACAACTTATTGGTCACACCGGCATACGAGTTTTGCTCCTGTATCAACGCAGGAACACCTTGCGAAGCCGCCATCCATAAAGTCGGTCCACTGGCATAACCGCCCACGCCGACCGCTATATCTGGCTTGAACTCACGGATCGTCTTCCTCGCCAAGCGCAAGCTTTTCGCTAAACGAGCCATGACCTTCACGTTGTTCATCAAGTGGGCACGATCAAACCCACTCACTGGTAAACCTACGATTTTATAACCAGCTGCCGGAACCTTATCCATTTCCATGCGGTCTTCCGCCCCCACAAATAAGATTTCCGCATCCGGAAAACGTTTCTTGAAAGTATTAGCGATAGATATGGCCGGGAAGATATGGCCTCCCGTACCACCACCACTTATTATGATCCGGTACTTTCTCATACTTTTGACTCTACAGTTATCGTTTCGACAGCCGATAGCGGATTATCTTCTTTCTCTCCCTCGACCGCCTGATTTATTGTCTCTCCGGATGGCTCGTCGGAAGGATTCTCTGGATTCTCCGTATCCTCCTCTTCCTCATCCTCATTTCCGATATTGGCTCCAAAACGACTTACGCTCAATATGATCCCGAAATAGATACAAGATATAAGCGTAGACGTACCCCCCCGGCTCACCAACGGCATCGGTTGCCCGGTAACGGGCACTAAATTCACGGCTACCCCCCTATTTCCCCAAAACTGGAATAACTAATTATCAG
>OAVB01000103.1_pt1 | contig 81451 bp, 78 predicted proteins | sample 1516871 | NCBI WGS metagenome assembly OAVB01 (sample SAMEA2580069, study PRJEB22360) | human gut metagenome | biome: human gut; feature: human-associated habitat; material: faeces | place: Denmark | collected 2008/2010 | reverse complement strand
GTAGAGCGCTTCGTTCGGGACGAAGAGGTCGCGTGTTCGAATCACGTCATTCCGACTGACTGAGAGGATATTGATATCACATCTATATCCTTTTTTTATTACTTTCACACAAAATTTCACCCAAACATACTACAAATATAAAATTTAACAAAAAATTCACATTATAACAGCAATTTGTGGCTGTTTTGCTGCTGGCAATATGCTATAATAATCGGACAAGCGAAAAAGGAGATGACACTATGAAGAATATAGAATTGTCAGCCTGCGAAGAAATGATAATGACAATTATCTGGAACAATGAGGCTGAATTAGATTTAGCAGCAGTCATGACTCAGACAAACGAGCGCTATCATACTGCCTGGAAACCACAGACAGTATCTACTTTTCTTGCAAGAGCTAAGAAAAAAGGCTTTCTGGCTTCTTATCAGAAAGGACGTTACTCTTACTATCAACCACTTGTGAGCAAAGAGGAATACCGCAAAATGAAGCTTCTCGCCCTGTTGACCAAGTTCTATGATAACGATAGGGAAGCTATGAAGAAAGATATAATGGCATGAAAAAAACAGTTCTAATTACCGGTGCGTCACGTGGTATCGGACGTGCAATCGCTGTTGCTTTTGCAAAAGCAGGTTATAACCTTGTCATCACCTGCTCCAAAAGTGAAACAGAACTTTTACATTTAAAAAACGATCTGGAAAGAGACTATTCCGTAGATGTCCTTGCAAGTATTGGTGACATCTCTGATTTCGAATATGTGACACAGCTTTTTTCACATATTGAGCAGCGTTTTCACGGTGTCGATGTGTTAGTCAACAATGCCGGGATCTCTTATGTCGGTCTGCTAACTGACATGACGATCGATGAATGGAATCATATTCTGGGTGTGAATCTCACTTCCGTATTTTCCACCTGTAAACTGGCGATTCCTCATATGCTTTCCAGAAAATCCGGAAAAATCATTAATATTTCCTCTGTCTGGGGAAATGTTGGAGCATCCTGTGAAGTAGCCTATTCCGCCTGCAAGGGAGGAATGAATTCTTTTACCAGAGGTCTTGCCAAGGAACTTGCACCAAGCAATATCCAGGTAAACGCCATTGCATGCGGCTGCATCGACACACAGATGAATGCATGCTTTTCCGAAGAAGAACGTGCTACATTAACAGATGAAATTCCAGCCGGAAGATTCGGAATGCCGGAGGAGGTTGCCTCCCTTGTTCTGACGCTTGCCGAAGGAAATGAATATCTGACAGGTCAAATCATAACATTAGACGGTGGCTGGATTTAGCCATCGTCTTTTTTCTTAGATTTTAAGAATAAATTCAGAAAATCGGTACTTTCCAATATTTACCAGTCAAGTGAGCTAAAATCCTTTTAATTTAACGAAAAGGAGCTCTCACTAATGAAAATTCAAGAAGAACGTGTACTCTTATTAATGGAGGAAAACGGAATCACACAGCGAAAAATGGCACAGGATCTCGCCATTTCCCCAACCACACTAAATGGCTATCTGCATGGAAAATATCTTCATGTTCCGGATGATGTGATACGCGAAATTGCTGACTATCTGCAGGTTTCTGTCAACTATATTACAGACCGGTCAGCACTACTTCAGATAGGAAACGGAATTCACAACAAAGAGGAAGCGGTGGTTTTTGATAATTATCGTCATCTGCGTCCTTCTGACAAAAAAATCGCAGCCGACCTTATCAGCCAGCTGCTTAAAAATAATTGTGAGGATTCCAGCAAATCATGATCATGTTTACTGGTTTTCCTCGGCGGTCAGGATCATGACTGTCCTCGGCGGAACTTTTAATGATTTTTTATAATAAAACTCTGTCTGTTCTTCCACATTTTTTCCATCTTCATATGGAAGGAATGTGTTGACACAGACTTTCCACTGCATGCCCATTGGAAGCTCCGGAAGCTGCATAATCAGTGTTTCCCAATATGCATTCATACAATAGAACACAATATCATCACGGATATCATTCTCATCTCTTCCTGCATACATAATACCGATCAGCCGGCTGTTATTATCTGTACCGCCATTCCATGGGAAACCATTGTGGATACTGATCTCCGGCAGTTTACATGCCGCCGGTTTTGTAGTCTTACGCAGGATCGCATTATCTTTCCGCAGGCGGATCATATAGCGGAAGAAATCGTGGATTTCTTTGTATTCTTCCAGTCGGTTCCAATCCAGCCAAGATGTGATATTATCCTGACAGTAAGAGTTGTTATTTCCAAACTGTGTATTGCAGAATTCATCTCCTGCAAAAAACATCGCCGGTCCGCGGCTGCACATCAATGTTGCAAACGCATTTTTTACCATGCGTCGGCGCAATCCCTCGATTTCCGGATCGTCTGTTGCTCCTTCTGTTCCACAGTTCCAGCTGTTTCCATTGTTATCGCCGTCTGTATTTCCCCAGCCGTTTTTCTCGTTGTGTTTCATATTATAAGAATACAGATCATATAAAGTAAATCCATCGTGACAGGTCAGGAAATTCACGGATGCACTGATTCCGCGGTGTGCCGGATCGTATAGGTCTCTTGATCCTGTAATTCGTGTGATCGCTGTACCCGCCATGCCGCCATCGCCCTTCAAAAAGCGGCGCATGTCATCACGGTATCTTCCATTCCACTCTGCCCAACGGTTCCAGGATGGGAAACTGCCCACCTGATATAAACCACCGGCATCCCATGCCTCGGCGATCAGCTTTGCTTTTGCGAGAATCGGATCGCATGCAAGTCCCTGTAAAATAGGTGGATTTTCCATCGGTGCACCATTCTGGTCTCTGCTTAAAATAGATGCAAGGTCAAACCGGAATCCATCCACCCTGTAATTGATGACCCAGTATCTCAGACAGTCAATGATAAATTTACGCACGATCGGATGGTTACAGTTCATGACATTTCCACATCCACTAAAGTTGTAGTAATATCCATCCGGTGTCAGCATATAGTAGATATTATTGTCAATTCCTTTAAAGGAAAAACATGGTCCCTTCTCATTTCCCTCCGCTGTATGGTTAAATACAACGTCCAAAATAACCTCTATTCCATTTGCTTTCAGTTCATAGATCAGATTCTTTAACTCATCACCCTCATGGTTATGTTCCACCACTGAAGTATAACTTGTGTTGGGCGCAAAAAAACAGACCGTGTTGTATCCCCAGTAATTATACAGACGTTCTCCGTCCACCACACGGGTATCTTCCATCTCATCAAACTCAAAAACAGGCATCAGCTCCACTGCATTGATCCCGAGATCTTTCAGATAAGGGATCTTTTCCCTCAAGCCCTCAAAAGTACCTGGTGCTTTCACGCCGGAGGATGCATCTCTTGTGAAACCACGCACATGCATTTCATAAATAACCAGATCTTCAAACGGATGATTCAGAAAACAGCTCTTTTCCCAATCAAAATTATTTTCCACTACCCGGGCATGGTATACAAAGTCTTTTCCACCTTCCGGGCGCTCTCCCCAGTGTCTCTGCCCTGTCACTGCCCGGGCGTATGGATCAAGCAGGATATTGTCTTTATGAAACCGCAGTCCTTTTTTTTCATCATATGGTCCATCCAGCTGGAACGCATATTCAAACTCTTCGATATTTAACCCAAATACCAGCATGGAATATGTGCTTCCAATACAGTAAGTTTCCGGATAACGTATTTTTGCAAATGGCTCCTGTTCTTTCGGGCGGAACAATAACAGTGTACATCCGGTCGCTCCCATGGAATGGATGGTAAAACTGACTCCATTCGCCGCCTGCGCCGCACCATTCCTGTCATAAAATCCGGGCCGCACCTTATATCCTGAAATTTCATCCAGCGGCTGAAGTTTATCACCCCTGTGTGGTTTATGATCAAAGTTCATCTGTTTTCACCTCATTTTCTTCTGCTCTATGGTAACGCATTCTGACACTCTGCATGCTTCACAGCATGCATCGCTTTTAATTATATTCTTATTATACTCGAAATACTTGATTTTACAATTTTTGTATACTACATTATATTTAAAATAATCAAAAAGGAGCATGGTTTTCCATAAAACACATGGAATGAACCAACCATTATTTTCAATGCGCACTTTATATGTATCCAGAACCCCCGCAGACTCTTCTGTCTATCCGACCATCAGCGCGGCACTTGATGCCATTCCGATGGATCTTAATGAACCGGCCTGCATTTATCTTGCACCCGGCATTTACCATGAAAAAATAACTATCAATAAACCATATCTGACGATCCTCGGCACTGGCAAGTCAAATAAAGATGTCGTCCTGACTTATGATGATTACGCCCTTGCTCCCATGGCTGATATTGGAAAACTCGGAACTTTCCGCTCCTACTCTGTTTTCATTAATACGCATGACGTCACACTGCAAAATCTCACAATTGAAAATGCATCGGGCGATTCTCTCACACACGGACAGGCAATCGCGCTCTATGCCGATGGTGACCGGCTTGTGATTGATTCCTGCCGTCTGATTGGACATCAGGATACCCTTTTCACCGGACCGCTTCCGCCAAAAGAGATCGAGCCTGACGGTTTTATCGGTCCAAAACAATTTGCCCCAAGGATCAACGGCAGACAATATTATAAGAACTGTTATATCTGTGGCGACATTGATTTTATTTTTGGAAGTGCCACTGCTTATTTTGAAAGCTGCGTGATAGAATCCCTGTGTCGTACTACAAATGCAAATGGCATTCAGGGCTACATTACTGCCGCCTCCACACCGGAAAGTCAGGAATACGGATATGTATTTTCCAACTGTAAACTTATCTCAAAGGACTGCCCGCCTAATTCTGTCTATCTCGGAAGACCATGGCGCAATTATGCTAAAACCGTTTTTCTTGAATGTGCATTGGGAAATCATATTCATGAATGCGGTTTTCATGACTGGAAGAAAGAGGATGCACGAAATACGGTTTTGTACGCAGAATATAGAAATTACCCCGCATCCAGCGCAGACACAACATCCAATAACCGTTCCCTAAACGATGATATCCACTGTATTGACGGCAGATGCATACCTTATCCACACCGGGCAGAATATGTCTGTGAATTAGATGCCGTACAGGCAGAACATTTTTCCAAAAAGAATGTGCTTTCCGGGGCAGATCACTGGAATCCATGACGTTCTCACAGATGGTTACAGTTCGCTCGTGCCTCGTTCCAGTAACCACAGATGTGGAGAGCTTTGGAACAGCTTGCAGATTATCATTGTTTTCTTTTCAGAAAAATGGTAATATAAAGTTAATATTTCACTGGTGTGTTACCAGCAATCACAAATGCAGATGAAAAAGAACTATACTTGTCAATAACTTGAGGAGGGTATCATACATGGAAGAAAAGATTTATAAAACAATGAGTTCCACAGGTGCTGCAAATCTTGCAATCGGGATCTGCGTTCTTGTTGGCGGAATTGTTTCCGGAATCCTTTTGATCGTAAACGGTGCAAGATTATTAAAACACAAAGGAAAAATTATGTTTTAATGGTATCTTTCCAAAAAGGAGAGAATGTATCCCTTTAAAGGGACACTTTCTCTCCTTTTTTCTTGCAATAAGTCAGCCTATTTTACGAATTCCTCAATCACACAGGAATGTTCCTTTGTCTTCACATCATAATTAATCCCGACAAGCAACAGATTTCCCAGATAATCTTCCAGACTTTGGCAGTATTCTTTCTCTTTGATCTGGCTGATCGCACCGGCTGCGCTCTTATCCCATTTTAATTCGACCACAAGTGCCGGTTTCTCCGGGTATTTTTTTCTTGGAATATATACCATATCTGCGAATCCTTTTCCCCCTGCCAGTTCACGATGCACAGTATAAAAATTTCTTGCAGCGTATAATGCCAGCGAGATTGTATAGCTTAATGCATTTTCGTCATTATACTGAATATGTGACGTCTCAAAATGAGCCTGTCTGATTCCTTCTGCAACCTGTTCCGGTCTTCTCTGCCAGATGGCATTCAATATGTCTGCGGAATTTTTCAGTGCCTGTGATACTTCTCCCCAGTCAGACACAGACACCGCATTCACATACTCACTTCTTATTTCATTATTTGGAATAAACACACATTTTTCATTCGAGTCATACCCCAGATAGCCTAGATGGATCAACAGTGTCAGGACATCATCCTCGGTGCGGAAAGTCGTCATATCGTTTGTAAAACTGCCCGTATTCACCGGTACTTTTTCCCCGGCGATCATGCTTAACACATCATCTTTCAGTCCGTCAAAGTTCATATCAATGTAAAACTGTAACGCTTCAAATGTTTCTGTCTGATTCCAGTAATTTTCTATTTTTTCAAAACGCATACAGTTCACAACCGATCTCGGACTGTAAATGGATTTCTCTTTTTCAAAGGAATAACCATCATACCAGCTTTTCACCTCTGACATGTCTGCTTTATATTGTCTGCACAATGCTTCTACTTCTGTTTCCGTGAATCCCACATAAGATGCAAGTGGTCCGGGACTGATCATGGAAAATTCATCAAACATATTTAACGCAGAATGCGTCCCATACTTCTTGATTGGCAAGATTCCTGTCATATAGGCAAGGTGAATGTATCCTTTATCTTTTAGCAGATCTCTCAGAAAATCAAGGTATTTCTCCTGCGCTTCCTTGTCCTGCTTGTATTCCCTGAAAATACAGTCCCATTCATCAATAATCACTACGAACGGAATCTTCTTCTCTCTGTAAATATCCTGCATGGATTCCACAAGGTCTGTATCGTCAAAATAATCCACATCCGGATGCTCTGCTTTCAGTTCCCGGATCACCAGCTTTTTGATCCGGTCGATCAGCTTGTCAACATTACCGCTTCTGCTTAAAAACTCCTGCATATTCAGAAAAATGGTATCATACTGATTTAAATGCTTTTTAAATCCGCTCCCTTTTGAAATTTCCAATCCTTCAAACAGTTTTTCCGAATCACATTCTCTGCTATAATATGCGGACAACATGTTAGCTGCCATTGATTTTCCAAAACGTCTCGGTCTGCTGACACAGATGTATCTCTGCATTGTGTTGATCACATGGTTACAATACCCGATCAAACCTGTTTTATCCACATAGATCTCGGAATGAACCATCTTATAGAACATGTCATTTCCCGGATTCAGATAATTTCCCATGAAGTCCTCCTGCTTTTCTGTTATCGGCTGACGTTCACTATATGTTCCCCGTCACTGCCTGCCCGGCATTGCCTGTCATATTTTCGTTGCTTATTATGTTTATTGTAACGCTTTTGTAAGAAATACAAAAGAGCTTTTAAAATTTCTTTTTCGCATAAATAAGCATATAGATAACTCCAACACCCCAGAACAGAATCGCCACCCCACTTTTTCTCTCTGATTTTTGGTTCATTATAAAGGGTGTAGTGACTATAAGGTCAATGATTTTTGCACAAAATAAAAATATCTGACCGAAAATATAATTTCTCGCCAGATATTTTCATTTATGAAATATTATGTTCCATACAATACTTTTCTACTAACTCTATAAATTCTCCTGCAACTGCAATCTGCCGCTCTGTCTCTTCTTTACTTGCAATATAAAAATCATCATAATCACTGGCATGCCGTATCTCTTCTGCCTCACCGATTTTTCTACCCACTTCTCGCGGAAAAATCTCTGTCTTAACATAATCTTTATGACGTTTAAATGCCCTTCCATCTAATGCATGAACTGCATTTATCGCATGAAAAATTGCATAATAGGCTCTGTTATTTGCGCCTTTATATTCACCTGCATTTAATAATATCTTTGCAGACTTCAGATCAGATTTTGCCGTCTCTATACGATATGACACAAGGTCTTTTCTTGTCCCTATCTTCTCATTATACTGCTCCATACAAAACCACTCCCTCCTTGTTCACATTTTCATAAAATGGATAATTAACAACCCATTTTTTAAAATGGCTCTCACTCTTCGCAATCGGTTTTATATCGATATCATTATCTAAATTGAAATCATAAGTCATATAGGAAAGTTCCTTGCTGTACTTCTTCAAATCTAAATCTGACAAATCTAACAATATCATAATATCTACGTCTGAGTCTGGTCTGAAATCTCCTCTGGCATAGGACCCATACAGAATAATCTTTGATAAATGTGTACCGTATATTTTTTTTATTTCTGAAATATAAGTTTGCAATAATCCGTTCATTTTTTGTGGCATAATTGTTACTCCTTTCCAGAATTATTTCACATTTCTCTCTCTATTATATCCTCTGATTCTTTATTCCACAATATTCTTTACGATTTCTTCCTGATCCCACTCACAATCGCATAAAATGCCGGGAATAATACACCGACTACCGGCCAGATGATCCATGTTCTGTCCCAGTCATTAGTTGTAAAGCTCCATGCAAGATAGATGGCTGTGGCAATTAGCCAGTAAACAGTTACCGGGCCAGACATCTTTTTGTTTTCATGTTTTTTCTGTCTGGTGTAATCTTCTTCCTCCAGAAGCTGGTTCATCGCATTCATTTTGGCAGCACTTCGCACAATAAAATAGGTTCCGATTGCAACAAGCGTTAAAAGCATGCATACTGCTGAAACCATGTAAAAATCACTTTCAGATACAGCAAGTGTTCCAAATAAAGGAATCACAGAGCATATGCAGCATGTAATTCCGATGACAAGCTGAGTCACATACAGACTGTGATAAGCATCTCTTTTTTCCTTCACCATGCCGCTTACTTCATAGGCAGTCTCTATGTCTTCCTTTTCCATAAATTCATATTTCTTTGTTTTCATACCACAAAGAATAAAAATCGTTACTGCAATTGCAATTAAAACAATCAAAACACAGATTCCTATTCCAGCCGCTACATTTTCACTGATATGATAATCTGGCATCTCACTCATTGCTCCAAGCATTAATAAGACAATTGGAGATAAAATGCACAGCATCGTAGCAAAGGCTGTTTTTCCTGCCGACCAGTCAATGATCTGCAAATATTCATTTGCCATTTCCATTGTAACTTTATGTACGCTCCTGTCGCTCTCGCTTTCATTTTCATGCATCTGTGACGGCGCGTATTCTTCCTCTTCCAGTTCATCTTTGATCAGGTAATCTGTGGTCACTCCAAAAATCTCGCTGAGTTTTAAAATCTTATCCAGATCAGGGATAGACTGCGCACCTTCGTATTTTGAAATCGACTGGCGCGTCACTCCGAGTTTTTCTGCAAGCTCCTCCTGTGACCATCCGTTCTTTTTTCTCAGGTTGATAATTTTTTCTGCTAAGATCATAACTTCCTCCATTTTTTCGTCTTTTCTTTTTCCGGACAATTGCTTTTCGCTTTCAGTTCTCTTTTTCGTGTCCTCGAAAAATTTCTCTGTGTTGTGCCAAGATTGAGCGTCTGTCCATAAGAAAAAACTATCATTTTTTACCATTACACACCAGAAAGCCGCCTCGTCAATTTGTCAACCGATGGTTGCGATGCGCTTGTTTGCGGTATTTTATAGCAAAAAGAGAATCATTTTCAGATTTAACAAAAAATTAACTTAAAAGTAATTTACTTCAAAGTTAATTACGTCATATGTAGTTTGCTAAACGTATTATATCAACCCATAGTCTCCCAGGCACCGTTTCAACCCATCCATCACACCACTGAACACGACTCCATGCTCCGCTGCCTTGCCACAGTCCATCCAAAGATTATGCACCGCAGAACCTTCTTGTACTTGCTGCCTGCTTCCGGTGATACGCAAAAATTCTTTGGTGATCTCATACATAGACTGAGTTGTCTCGCTTCCAAAATTGTAAATTCCACCCGGAAGCTTTATCACACGTTCCATATTCTCGCACACTTCACGCAGATAAGTAATCCCGCGATACTGATGTCCGAAGGTAAGCGTCTCTTTCGCATTGAGGACATTCAATAGATAATTGCCTCTCGGTGAAATGTAGTCATACATCCATTCTGCCCGCAGCAGCACAGAATCCGGCTGTCTGTCCAACACCCGCTGTTCCATTTCCAGTTTATGCGCTCCATAGATATTCGCAGGTTTTGCCTCATCCTCCCGATATGGTCCGTCGCTCTCGCAGCCACGGTACACCTGATCTGAACTGAAACAGATCAGTTTTCTTCCGTCTGATGCTTTCGCCAGATAAACCGGAAGAAGTACATTTGCATAATAGGACTCTTCCGGATTTTTCTCACAGATCCCCACATCCGAAATTGCAGCTGTGTGGATGATCACATCTGCTTCGCTCTCCTCCACGATCTGCCTGATCTGTTTTTCGTTCATTCCCTGAATGGACGGCGCGGCAATTGCTCCTTCTAACTCTTTCATCAGGCGTGTGCCCACAAAGCCGTGTGCTCCGGTAACTAATATTTTCATTTTGTTTTCCTCCTCATTCTTTTTAATGCATCTTCAACTCAAAGTCTTGATTTTCCTCCTCACATAATATCACTCATCGCCCTGTGCAAAATATGCATCGCAGAACCCATTCCATTTTTCTTCATACTCATCATGTTCTAATTTCGTCAGATCATGTGGTGTGTAAATATTTCTTTTTTGTGCTTCTGTCACAAAATATTCCAGATAATCTGCCTCTTCCGCTGACCAGAAAGCCAGCACCGTATCCAACCCTTTCTCTGCCGCAACCGCCATCCTCGTGTGTCCATCCATTGAAACAATTTCGTTTCCAAACTTTTTCAATGGAATGATGACATCTTCCTTCGTATGGATGAAAGTGCCCACTTCTTTTTTCTTGGACTTATCCACGTAAAACTGCGATGGCTGTATGTTTTTCAACGGAATTTCAAACAATTCCACTTTTGGAAATTCTTTTACCATGTTTCCCTGTACATCCCGGAATGTCGTGATATGCTCTGCAAAGAAACGGAAATACTCGATCACCGCCTCATAGTATTTCCTGTTTTCCCCGGTGATCACAGCCTCCGATGTTCCGGTGGTCAGCACCTCATAGAAAAAGATGCCATTTACCACGAATGCACCGTGCTGTCTTAATACTTTTTCGGAAAAACGATTATCTTCATAGCTGTTGATACGCTCAATATCCAATTGTTCTACTCCCTTTATTGGCATGCTATTTTCCTCACCTGTTCGTTATTCTGCTTACATAAAAAATCCTCATGTGTCATACATCAACGATAACACATAAGGATTTCCTCTTCAAATTATTTATTTCAGGGAGATTAATGAAAAAAAGTTTTGCATCACCAATGATGGTGTATCAGATTTTATCGGCACTATGCATACCATCTTTCTAGCAGATTCCCAGATAACTTCCCAGTTTCTCAAACTCTTCCGGATTAATGCAGTTCGGTATTTCCACATCTGCAATCTTTTCCCTGCACTCCTCATAATCCATCCAGCAGACTTCTGCGACTTCCGACTCTTGCAGTTTCAGTTTACCAATATCCACCGGCTGTCTGTATACAAAATCATTACTGAACTCATTATCCCGGAATATTTTTCCAGCAAAAGTTGTCCCAAACTTCACGAGTGTTGTTCCGAATAGTTCCAGCTGCTCCGGCTGTGCAGACAATCCCAGTTCCTCCTCAAACTCCCGCAGTGCACTCTCCATGACCCCATCTCCGGCACTGATATGCCCGGCAGAAGAGATATCATAGCAGCCGGGGTACGAATCCTTGTTATCGCTCCGCTTCTGAAGCAGTACATCATATCCGCTCTTATCATTTTCCCGCACGATCCAGATATGAACAGTTCCGTGCAGTGCGCCTTCACGATGTGCCACACCGCGTTCTTTTACTACGCCTGTTTTACTTCCATCCTCATTTAAAATATCGAAAAGCTCCAACTCTTTTGCATCCAGAACTGCCTGCTCCAGAATATCCTGCTTATTGTATACAAGCTTTAAAGAAAAGAACTCCTTCTGCTCCTCTAACAGACGGAAGAAAATCCGGTCGCCTTCCCAGAGATTCAATTCCGGAATCTGGTCTTTTTCTACCCATTCCAGCACACCTTCGTTGCAGTCGATTGGTGTTCCCTCGAATCCATCTGCTGTAAAAAGTGACATGTATTCTACGGTATCTTCCCCCAGAACAAAAGTTATAATACCACGATATTGCCAGGAAGTCAGGGTATAACCGGTTTCCTCCCAGACTTCCCTTAACATGCATTCTTCCGGGCTTTCTCCCCACTCAAATTTTCCTCCGACACCGATCCATTTATCATGATTAATGTCATTTTCCTTTTTGATCCGGTGAAGCATCAGATATTTGTTATCTTTTTCGATATAACATAAGGTTGTTAATTTGTTCATCTGTGAAAATACCCCTGTCTCTTTTCATTTAATTTTAGCTTATCACTAAACCAGGGGATATTGCAACCTATACGCTGTGAGCACTGCTCATTGCTTACGCATAGTATTTTGCCTGTGCGCTCCAGAGTTCATAGTATTTGCAGTTCGTCTGTTCCACGAGTTCCTCGTGTGTGCCCTGCTGCACGATCCTGCCCCGGTCAAAGACAACAATCTCATCGCAGAACCGGCAGGAAGAAAGCCTGTGGCTTATGTAAACCGCTGTCCGGTCTCCTACGATCTCATTGAAACTGCTGTACACCTCTGCTTCCGCGATCGGGTCTAAGGCGGCAGTCGGTTCATCTAAGATCAGGAATGCCGCGTTCTGGTACAGTGCCCTTGCAAGTGCGATCTTCTGTTCCTCGCCACCGGAGATGTTCACTCCGTCAGCATCACAATCCTTGTAAAGCCAGGTGTCCAACCCCTTTTTCATCCGGTCGGAATGTACATCAAAGCCAGCAAGCTTCAAGCATTCCTGCACCTTGTCTGCATCATACTCTGTAGATGCCGCCACATTCTGACCTAGTGGAAGGGCAAATAGTTTAAAATCCTGAAAGACAACCGAGAATACAGACATATATTCCTTATACTTGTATTTCTTAATGTTGATTCCATTTAACAGGATCTCGCCTTCTGTCGGATCGTAAAGACGGCACAAAAGCTTGATAAACGTTGATTTTCCAGAACCGTTCTCCCCGACGATCGCTAATTTTTCCCCGATACGGAATTTCAGATTGACATGGTCTAACACTTTTCTGTCTGTGCCTGGATAGCAGAAGCTGACATCCTTAAATTCCACTTCGTACTGACAGTCATTTCTTTTTTCCACGGTAAGGCTTCCCTGATACATATCATTCGGTGTATCCAGAAAATCAAAGGTTTTCTTTAAAAATTCCCGGTTTGTATTCACTTCACCAATTGCACCCAAAAATTCCTCCAGATTATGGCTTAAAGCCGTCACCGCACTGATATACTGTGTCACAGCACCGATTCCAAATGCACCTCCGTATGCCTTTAAGCAGACAAGCAGATACACCAGACCACTGCAGAGCCGTTCTGTCATATTTGCAGCCGCTGCTAGAACTCCTACTTTTCCTTTTTCCAGACGATCCATCTCGGTTCCGATTCCCCAGACTTTATTTTTCTCATAAAGTCCCATAGCAGCCGGGATCTGCTCATAAACACGGATATCCTGCTCCCGTTCCCGTTCTCCTGCCATACCTGCCATGAAACTCCAGACACGATTTCCAAAAGTTGCACGCTCAGAAAGCTCTGCAATCATGTTCTGTGCCCGTTCCACAATTCTCGATGCCAAAGTCGTAAATCCCAGTATTCCAGCAAGAAACACAATCGCAAAAAGAGGGCTGTTCATCCACAAAAACGCGCTTTTCACCGCTTTTGCCTGAAAAAAACTCACAGTGAGCATCAATGCTCCGGCAATACCGGCAATTGCCTGCAGCATCCTTTCCAGAGTAAAGACAACCATACACAGCCCAAATCTGCTCCACCGGTTAATTTGTTCAATCTGTAATACTTTATCCTGAATGACGGCATCATCCACTTTTTCAAAATCCAGTGACAACATTTTTTCACTCAAAATGTATCTTAATTTTTCTAATATGCGGTTCCGTTCTACTGTGTAACGGTTCTTAAAATAATGGTAAATCAGTCCCAACAAGCTCTCGATTCCAAGTAAGAGCAGTACCAGATTGCGTAGAACAACCGGATTTTTCGCTCCTGCCAGTTCCGTAATGATCTGTGCCGAAAAATAGATCCCGGCATAAGGAAGCACTGCACCGGTGATCACGTAGAAAATCAGCGCCACTAACATTCCCGGCGACTCTCTCCACCAGATTCCGATTGCCCTTTTATTCATCCCAATTGTCTCACGCATCGAATGCAGCATCTTCCATTCCTCCTTCCGTGTAATACCTGCTCTGCACCTCATACAGATGTGCATATTCTTTTCCTGCTTCCATGAGTTCCTCATGCGTTCCCATCTCCGCAATCCCACCTGCTCCGATTAAAATAATGCGGTCACAGAACCTTGTGGACGCAAGACGGTGCGACACATAAATAGAAGTGGAACCCTTTGTCAATTCATGATATCTCTCGTAGAGATCGCTCTCTGCGATCGGATCTAATGCCGCCGTCGGCTCATCCAGCACGATCACCGGAGCATTTCGGTAGAGTGCCCTTGCAAGCATGAGTCTCTGTGTCTCGCCTCCGGAAAGCTCGTATGCATCCAGATGAACCTTCCGCCCCAGTTTTGTCTCATATTTCTCTGACAGTCTTTCAATGTTTTCTTCCAGACCTGCATCCTTTACTGCCGCCTTCACGCGAGAAAAATCAATCTCATCCACGCACTGTGCCACATTTTCTGCGATTGTTCCCGGCAGAATGGAAAAATCCTGAAAGACTGCGGAAAATAGTCTGTAATACTCTTTTCGGTTATATTTTCGGATATCCTCGCCATTTAAGAGCACACACCCATCTGTCGGGTCAAAAAATCCACACAAAAGCTTCACCAGTGTTGATTTTCCAGCTCCATTTCTTCCCACAACCGCAAGCTTTTCCCCATTTTGTATCGTAAGATTTAAGTTGTGTAACGTATCCTCCGATGCCCCCGGATACCGGAAACTCACATTTTCCAATCGAAGCTCATACTGTCCTGCTGCATTCTTTGGAAACGGCTCCCCATCTTCAAACCGGTACGGCTCCTCGTAGGAGATCAGTTCCATCACGTCAGAAATCCCAACACCTGACTGCCTGATCTGTGCCACATTTTCCATGATTCCCTGCACCCAGCTTGTAAAACCGCTCACCGCGGAAAAATATAAGATAAACTGTGGGGCATCCATATTTCCTGCAAGCACCTGTCCGATCAGATATGCATATGCAACTCCATTCCTGATCAGTGCAGAAAAAATGTTCACACAATCTGCCATAAAATGATGGTTTCCCAATGCCCTTTCAAAATGCATGAATATCTCATAATTCTGCTTCATCGTTTTTAACAGCCATTCCTTCATATGAAGAATCCGGATATCTTTTGCAGAGACCGGGCTCCACGCCTCACCTCTCAGATACCACATGCTTTGCCGCGCATGGTCATTTTCTGCCCTGTTGTTCTGCAGCCATACCACAGACCTCTGTGCCGCCAGATAACTGACAACTGCTGCAAAGATTGTGACTGCCAGAATAAGCACATTCATCCTTTTCATGACAAACAGGTACGCAAGGAATCCCAAAATACAGAACACAAGCTGATTTAACTGTATCCATATAATCTCCGTTGCACTGCTGTTGCTGTTGGTTGCCTGGTTAGTGCGCTCTTTCTTTTCCTGAAAATCTTTTTTTCCAAGGTTACAGTAAGATGTTGCGCCAATTTTTTCCGTGATTGCTTTGCAAAGTGACATGCGGATTTCTATCTTTCCCTGATAGGTTGCATTGTTTATGTATTCTTTCAGTCCGGTAAGCAACAGGATTCCACTTGAAAAGAACAGGATAGTTGTCACTAACTCTTTCAATGCGATCTGCTCCTCAATATCGCGCAGTAATACCGGTGTCACGTATAATTCGAGCAGCTGTAATATAAGGCCAAAATTGGCGTCCACACCCAGCCATACCAGCACAGCCGGAGCTTCTTTTACCGCCTGCCGGATCATGAACCTGATCGTTTGGATGACGCCGTATTCTGATTTGTGGTTATTCATTGTGGTTCCTCCGTGAATGTGAAATTTCTAACAGTCTTTACTATAGTACAAAGAAAAAAAGATGCATGTTTCAGGGACGAACTGCATCTTTTCTGGGACGAATTGTATTATTCCTGTGGCAGCAAAATCTCCGTTGTGAAAGCTCCGTCTTCGCTGTTGCGGCTTAGATAGCCGCCATAGCGTTCCACAATATCATCGATACGGACAAGTCCGAATCCATGTCCCTGTCCTTTTGTGGTGTGGAATCTGCCACTGATTTTTTTCTGTTTTTTCGTTGCGGTAAAGTTGGTGAAAGACATGTAGAGCTGGGTATTTTTCATGTCCATGTAGATGCGGATCATGCGCTTCTCTTCCGGCAATTGCAGGCTCGCCTCAATCGCATTGTCGAAGAGGTTTCCAATGATAATGCAGAGATCCATCTCCGATGTTTTTAATGCGACCGGTACATGGGCATCCGCCACGACCGGAATATGTTTTGACTTTGCCAACGAGATCTTACTGTTTAAGATGGCATCGGTCATTTTGTTCCCAGTCTTGATCACGGTATCCACGGTGGACAGATCCTCGTCTAACTCATCAAGGTATTTGCTGATCTGTGCCAAGTCACCGTCTTTCGCATAGCTTTTGAGTACCTGGATATGGTTTCTATAATCATGCCGCCAGCCACGGATCTGACGGTACATGTTCTCCACCTCCTGATAGTGAGTCTGAACTAACTCGTTCTGGTAGGCGGCTAATTGTCTGTTAATGTATTTGGATAGCAGGGACATTGTTTTTTATCTCCTCGGGCAGTTGTTCTTTTATTTCAATTTTTCACGTATCTTAAAAATATTTTATAAACGCCTCATTCAGCTTCTTATAGCTTCCTCTTGGAACCGGAAGTTTCTCCCCGGTGTTCAAAATCAGCTCCGTCTTGCCAATACGTCTCACATAATTGAGATTCACCAGATATGACCGCCCCACGCGGACAAATGCTTCATCCAGTTTTGCTTCCAGCTCTGACAAAGTGCCACGCACCTCGTAATCATTATCCGCATGGATGATATTATAATTCCTGTTTGATTCGATAAAACGGATCTCCTTGAGCGGAAGCCTAAGAACTTCTCCGCCACTTTCGACGAGAAGCACGGCATCCGCTGTCTTCAAACGCTCTACCGCCCGATCTAAAACACTGTCTATTTTCTCCTGCGACACGGGTTTTAACAGATAGTGAAGTGCCTCCACATCGTAACCTTCCTGAATGTACTCCATGTACCCAGTCACAAAGATGATCTGCATCTGGCGGTTGTGTTTTCGGATTTCTCTGGCAAGCGCGATGCCGTCCATTTTCTCCATCTCGATATCAAGGAACAAAATCTGCGTCCTGTCATATGCCTGTTCAAATAAAAACTGTTCGCTGCTTGCATATTCCTGAATTTTTGTATGATGAAAAGTCTGGCGGAGCCATCCCTCCACCAGACTTTTGATATACGCTCTCTGTTTTTCCTCGTCGTCACAAATTGCTATTTGATATGTCATATTAGCAGATTTCCACAAGTTCGATCTTGAAATTCAATTCTTTTCCTGCCATCTCATGGTTTGCATCAAACGTAATAATTCCGGCTTCCTTTGCCACAACCGTAACCGGGAATGGCTGTCCCATCTCATTCTGAAGGTAAACCTGCTGTCCTTCTTCCAGTTCTTCTGCACCCGGCAGCTGGCTGATCTCCACATGAAAGATTGCATTTGGATCAGGCAGACCGTATGCTTCTTCCGGCATCAGGTGGATGTCTTTGATCTGTCCGATCTCCATATCTGCCACTGCACGGTCGAATCCTTTTATCATCATACCGGCTCCGCACACGAACTCTAATGGCTCACCGCGGTCATAAGATGAGTCGAATTTTGTTCCATCGTTAAAGGTTCCTGTATAGTGGACTTTTAATGTCTTTCCTACATTTGCTCCCTCGATCTTGCTGCGTTCTCCACAGCCGCATCCACAGCCTTCTCCGCTCTCTGTTCCTTCATGGGAACCGCATCCGCAACTGTGATTTTCCTCTGCATCATGATGTCCGCATCCATGTCCCTCTTCATGATCTCCACAGGTATGTCCCTCCCCATGGTGGTCACAGGTCTGTCCTGCATCTATAAGTTTTCCATTTAAGTAATCTTCGACTGCTTTGTCAGTATCTCCGGATGCACCTGAGCAAACTTCAATCCCCGCCTCTGTAAGGGCATTGATCGCACCGCCACCGATTCCTCCGCAAATCAACGCCTTCACGTTCCTGTCGGCAAGTACTCCGGCAAGTGCGCCATGTCCTACTCCGTTAGAACTGATCACCTCACTGGAGATCACTTTATTATCCTCTATTTCATACACTTTAAAATTCTCTGTTCTTCCAAAATGCTGAAAAACCTCTCCGTTATCATAAGTTACTGCAATTTTCATACTTTCTTTTCCCTTCTCTTTCTTAATTATAAATAACTGACAAGCCACTCTTTTTATTATAACGGATGCATCTGCTTCTGGCAACCTGCCAGCCTCACGCTTCCTGTCGGCGCTAAAATATCATTACTGTGGATCCATAGCTCGTTCCAATCATAAATTATCCTGCTTCAAAAAGTATTTTTTAATAGCCTGCTCCTTTAATCCTTCCCCGATCACAATGATCACTTCCTGCCCCTTCTCGATCGGGTTCATGGTAATTCCATTATGCGTTGCATTCAGCTGTATCCAGCTTCCATCCTCCTTCTGCAAAAAACCTTTTACACGGAATACCTCGCCGCATTCCCTGTCATTCATCAGTTTTCCCACAGTAGTCTTTAACTGTTCCTCCGTCATTTTCACATTCATAAAATAGACAGATTCAAACCCTTTTTTCTCTTCCATATCCAGTTTGCGGTAGCTCTCCATCTGATAGCCGCAGCTAATCAGCCGGTTGAAATCTTCTTCATTCAGATCCAGTGTGCTTTTGCGCAGCACCTCTTTGTCCACCCTGCGCGGACACTTTATCTGTTCCAATGCACGGTTTAGGTGTGCGACCGTGGTGTCTGCCTGCTCCGCTGAAATTTCATCCGCATGACTTAAGATAATCTCTCCTGCATTCGCCACCTCCGAAGCAAGAATATATTCTGCCTCCTCAGATAAATGCTCTTCCAGATTTGCATCCACAATCGCAATCACATTTCCCACCTCATACCAGCGGTCTAACGGTTCTTCCCTCAGCGCATCAAAAAATTCGTCCACATCAAAAATACCGGATGGCTCTACTATGACACGGTCATAGCCACACATTCCCATTGCAATCAGTTTTGTCTTAAAACGTCTTCTGTGACAGTCCGCGTCACAGCCACCGGAAACCATTTCCAACTCGCAGTTGTCTCCCATCAGATCCTGTAACAGCATCATATCAACATTCACTGCTCCAAAATCGTTCTCAAGGATTCCGATGTTCTGTCCTTTGGCAATGAGATATTCTGCATATTTTTTCAAAAAGGTTGTTTTTCCAGCTCCTAAGAAGCCTGTGATTAAGTCTATTTTTACCATCGCTACCGCCTCTCTACTACCCATCAGGTTATTTTCTTTCAAAAATTTCTGTCAGAATTGCATTAAATACAGAATACACTATATAGTGGGACAGATTTTATTCCCTGCACCATACCGAAATTTCTTGCTGAAATTCTGATTGCGTATGCAGGCGCATATTTTTCCATGTAAACCATCATACTTTTTGCTTTTACATGATTTCCTGCTTTACATTCCACCGGAATTACATGATTTTCTTTTTGTATCAGAAAATCCACTTCTGCTGTATTATCTGATTCCCAATAATAAAGCTGATAACCATTCGTTTTTAATGCAATCGAAACATAGTTCTCTGTCATAATCCCACGAAAATGTTCTGTCTCTCTGCTCCTTAATGCTTCAAGACTCATTCCCATCCTCGCAGACATGATTCCCATATCGCTATAATATAGTTTAAATGCACTTAAATCCTGATATGCAACAACTGGATAAAATCCCTGTGTGCACTTCATGCATTTGTTCACAATTCCTGAACGGATCAGCCAGTCAATGGCATCTCCATACTGGGATGCACGTGCTCCCGATCTTATAAGCTTATATTGGAATTTTTTTGTATCTTTTGCAAGCTGTGCTGGCAGAGAATCATATGCTTCAAAAATACGTACTGTATCCCCCTTGTCTGCATACTTTGTCATGTCAGCAATATATGAGTTCAAAAGCATTTGTCTTATCTCTTCCTGACCAATTGAACTATTCCTCATAATATCAGCTTTCACTGCTGCCGGCATTCCACCTATGATGCAGTAGTGTTCAAATTCCTGCATAGCCTCCTCATGAAGTGCATCCTCTAATGGTACATTACTATTATAATGTTCCCGGATGGTATCTGAAAGTATTTGTTTTCCCTTTGCCCACAACACCTCTTCCAAATCCATTGGATACATTGTCAACATTTGTACTTTTCCTACTGGGAATGAGTATTTTTCACGATTTACAGCTACTCCTAATAAACTTCCAGCTGCCATTACATGATACTCTGGTGCCTCTTCCGCAAAATATTTCAAAGATGTCAATGCTCTCTCACACATCTGTATTTCATCAAAAATGATAAGAGTTTCTTCCGGCACAATTTTTACTTGATAATATTTTTCCAAAAGAACCACTACAGAATCTGCATGTATATCTGTTTCAAAATAACTTCCTATTTTCTCGTCTGTTTCAAAATTGATATACACGGTATTTTTATAATAATGTGCCCCAAATTCCCGCATCTCAAATGTTTTTCCAACCTGTCTTGCCCCATAGATCAAAAGTGGCATGCGCCCCTTTGTCTGCTTTTTCCATTCACATAATTTATCCGTTATTTTTCGTTTCATATATGCATCACCCTTGCATTCATGTGTTTTAGTGTATTATATTACACTTTTTCATATGGATCAATGTATTTTTTACATTTAATACCGGTTGTGCACCTTCTCCGCAAAACATAAAACATCCATATTCTGCGAAACCTTCCGCGCGCATACAATTGATTTTCTGGTTATAATAGAATCTTCCTGTTTTTTCTTTTCCAGCTATTGATTTCCCTACTGCACTTCTTTCTGATAGATTTTCAGGATTTTTTTCTAATACATATTTTAACCGCAAATTCTTCTTCTCATAAACAATATCGCCCTCTGAAGAATTTGTCGGCATTTGCAATTTTCCCATTGGGAATGCATCTAAGACTGTCTCTGCGATATTGCCATTTGCATCTAATAACTGCTGCTTTGCTGTTACTTCGTGATTTCTTGCTGACATATGCATTCCCCTATTTCTACCAAAAATCCGTATGTGCTATATCTCAACCATAACACATAAGGATTTTCTCTCCTACAGCCAGCTATGCTTTTTCTCTCTAGTAAATTTCCTTCCACTCAAGCCCCTCAAGTGGTTTCGCATAATCTTCTATCTTCCGGTTATATTCCTCTTCCGTGATCTCTTTTCCGTTCTCCGTGTATTGAAAACTTACCGTATCATTCCCTGTCTGTGTTCCCACACAGCGAAATACATCTTCCACTACCGGTGACGCACCGTCTGTTCCGATCCGATAGAATACGACATCATATTCCGCCGCACTGACACTGGATGTAACCTCGATAAGACCACCGCTACAAAGATCAAAGTTAGTACGGTATCCAAATTCATAATTATCAAATACATGCACTATATTTCCATCCCTGTAAGTGTAAATATCATAATTTTTCGGCTGAAACCTTGGATTTTTCGCTCCAATACCAGGTTCTCCTGCTGCAACCCCGTCTGTACTGCTGTCTGTTACCGTCGCTGTCGGGTCATACTCCTCAAACTGCAGATCCATGATCTGATAATTTCCTTCGCTGTCATAGTTAAAATATACATCCAGATAGCCGAAAAAATCGTGCTTTTCTGCTAATCCCTGAATCCCATAAGTGGCAACAAGACAGTTTTTCACTTCATTATCATAAAGTGCTGGTTTAATATCCCACATTCCCCATGCTGCTCTTTTCGCCCAATTTTTCAATATAATCTTACTCCCTAAAACCAATCTGTTTTCTATTTCCAGTCTATTATGAATCCATCTTTTGGTCAAGAAAGGCGTGCCACACCATCGCAAAATAAATCTGCCATGTTGTAACACGCCCACTTCTTATTCTCTGCCTTTTTATTATTTTCTACACCTGAATCCGGTCTGCAATTTCATTTCCCATTGCAAATCTCGATCCTTTTACCCCAACAATCAATGCGTCCTTCAGCTTTCGGATAATCTGTATATTATCTCCCTCTTCCACATGATGTTCGCGCAGGAAATCCATGACTTCCGGCACACCAAACATCCACTGGATCGTATAGCTTCTTCCGATTGCAGCCTTTGATAATTTCTGCATAAAAATGCCCCCTTTTCTTTCATTGTAAGAACAGTATGCCCTGTTAGTCAATGAAAATGTAAGGTTAGGAAAGACTTTTTTTGCAGGTATTTTTTCCCTGAAATTCAAGGTTTTGTTGCTGCTATCCACATGACAATCTGTTTGTTTTGAATAACTTTCGGTTAATAAGTATTCATCTGCGCCGCAAAAATCCTGCTGCACAGCTCATTATATGTTTCTTCGGAAACTTCGTCGCTATTGATCACGTATATTGAACCTTTTTCCGGATCATTTTCATCTCTGTATTCTTCCGAAAAATCCATCTCATTCACTTTGCTGTCAGCCCCATCATATCTTTCCATATGATAAACCTTGTAACCACTGTTCATCTCATTGCTGTACAAAATCCATACATATCCCTGATAATAGGTATAAGACAGACTTTCAGCTGTCCCATCTCCTGCAGCAAATTCATACACTTCACCATCTCTGGCATCCAAATATTTTCCGCCATAAGGTCCACAAAGTATCAGTTCCTCTTCTCCATCATTATCAAGATCTTCCCGATCTCCAATGGAATAAGCATCCCACTCTTCGCTATCCATATCTAATTCTGTAATATAAAAAGTTTTCGCTGTGTCATACAGACAATGCGCACTGACTTCTCCATTTACAAATCTGTCCAGCAGTTCATCTGCTGACATCTGCACAAAACCTTCATTTGAATCCCCACTTGTCTCCTCTGTAGAAAACGTAATATCTCCTTCTAACGTGTCATTTTCGACCAGATTACTGTCTTTTATCTCCGATACAGATTTACCACACCCTGAAATTATAGCAAAACCCACAAAAAAAATGACTGATAATTTTTTTCTATTCATGTTGCCGCCCGTCTCTGTTGTTTTCTGTAAAATTCTAAATTAATATCATTTTCTGCTTTTTCATTACAGCGCAAACATTTCCTGACAGATGTTCTTTCCACTCTCTGTCTTAAAATTATTTTGATATGCCTGCAAAGCTGCTTCTTTCGCCAGTCCATCCTCCAGAATATTCACCAGAAAATCAGCCTCCACAAGAATCTGATAATCAATACCATCGATTGCATCATAAGTATGATGATGTGCGATCAGGTATTTCACACGCTCGATCACGTTTTCCTCAAACTGCAGCTCTTTTAACAATTTTTCTGCAATCGCAGGTCCTTCCTTTTCCTGAAGCTTTCCGTTTGAACTGCCGTATTTTTCCTCACACAGATGGATACCAATATCATGCGTCAACGCAGCCGCTTCCAGAATAAATAAAGTGCTTGCATCTACGTGCTCCATCTCCGCGATCAGCTTCGCATAGCTGTGCACCTTGCAGAAATGCTGGATTCGCATTGGATCTCCACTGTATAAACGAATCATTTCATAATGTAATCTGTTGATCATATCGTTCTCTTCCTTTGCTTCTTCCCAATCTTAAATAGCAAGCAGATTCTTAATCGCTTCCATATATATAAGAACCGCCTCTTCCATCTCAGAAACAAGAATAAATTCATCGGCGCTGTGAATATGATAATCCATTCCCAGTTTTTCCGGTCCAAATGCAATGATATTCTTCAATGATTTTGCATAAGTACCGCCACCGATTACCATTGGTTCATGTTCTGTATCACCTGTCACATCTACATATGCTTTGTACAGCGCATTTACAAGTGGAGATTCTCTTGGGAAAAATAATGGATCACCAATTTCTCCAATCTCAATCCGTCCATTTTCATCCTCTAACCTTGCCTCACACATTGTACGGACATCTGCTGCTTTCAATGTCACCGGCACACGGATATCGATCGTGCATGAAATGATACCATCTTCCGTTTTGACAATTCCGTTGCATAAAGTCAGGGCACCATACTCATCTTCAAATTTCAGTCCTACACCAGCGCCATCACAGGACGTTCCGATATGTTCATTATAAAATTTTACAAAATCATCTTCAAATCCGGCTTTTTCCATGCACTCAAATGTCACACCGGCCGCATTGACACCAAGTTCCGGCATACTTGCATGTGCAGGTACACCTTTTGCAAAAATAGTAATCTGTCCATTTTCCTCTGTCACACGATACTGCTGAAGCTTTGTCTCTGCAAGAGAAGCCTCTAATTTTTCTTTCAGTCCCGCCTCTGTTGGAATCACAGTTGTACAGGTATCGCACACAGCGTTTGACACAAATCCACCATTCATGGAAATAATTTTTGCATTCTTCGAGTAAGCCGTCATAGACATATGCCCTTTTTCACCGTGTATGCAAGGAAAATTGGCATCCGGTGTAAATCCACAGGATAACTCTTCCGCAACCTCGTTGTAATGCTCCATACATTTTGAGCCGGTCTCCTCGTTGCATCCCATGATGAGGCGGACTCTTTTATTCAGTTTTACACCCGAATCCCGGAGAAGTTTCATCGCATAGAGTGCCTCTAAAACAGGTCCCTTATCGTCCGTTGTTCCACGACCATATACATGGTCGCCTTCTCTGGTCAGCTTAAATGGATCATAAGTCCAGTCACCGCCTACCGGCACAATGTCTAAATGTCCTGCAATACCAACGATCTCTTCTCCTTCGCCCATCTCTGCATAACCACAATAATGATCCAGATTCACGGTCTTAAAACCTAATTCTTCTGCAATTTTTAATCCTTCCTCCAATGCCTTCGCCGGACCTGCACCAAATGGTTTTCCCTCTTCCGGTGTACCGAGCTGTGAATCAATTGCAACTAATCTTCCTAAATTTGCTATCATTTCCTCTGATAATGTGTGGATTTGTTCTTTCATGTTCATAATTCTTTATTCCTTTCCTATCTATCAAAATTTGTTTCAAACATCTCTTATATACCTAAATATGCATTCACTTTCTCCGGTGTATCCAGCCGTAAAGCCATGATGGTTCCATAGATCATATAATCGACCACATCTTTCGTGATCTCCTCCTCAAACCTTGCTTTCATCTGGTCAGGATATTGATGCACCAGAAAATGCACCCGGTAATTGTCATCTTTTCTGGAAATAAATGCACTGATATACAATCCATTTATAGCTGCGGTCAGGACCTCATCGTCTGTAATTTTTATATCCAAATGATAAGACTTTGAAACAAGATAAAAATCTTCCCCACGTTTTTCAATCTTCTTATCCGTAATCTCTCCAATGGAAAAATCCTGCACATGATTTGCCGTTGCAAGAAGAAACTGCGTGTCTAACTCTTTTTCATAAACATAATTTAAAATATCTCTCGGTGTATACTGCATGATTCGGTCATCTCCATGTAAGCTTTTGGTATATCTTATAGTATCTGCGTTTTCTCAATGATTTAGATCTTCTTCTGTATAAAATGTACCTGTCATCTGCGCATTGATCTCTGCAATTTCACGTTTTCCATTAATATAATCTGCATAGATATCCCAGAGATCCATGTCGCAGTCCTGTAAACCGTCATCATCTGGAATCCATGCCTTAATCAGCGCAATCCGTTCCTCTTTTGTTGTATCTTTGATCAAATTTGATTTCATGCTTTCTTCTGGAGATAATCACCTGTATTATCTCTGCTCCTTTTTTCTTATAAAATGATTCATGATCGTTATCTACATTCGCTTCGCTCGGCAGTCTTTATTATACCATAAATCATTTCTGTGTGCGAATTGAATATCGTGCATCCCCACTGAACGTTTTTTTGTAATGGGAACCAAGTTTCCCGGTACATAAAAAAGACTTCCGGTATTTCCGAAAGCCCTTTTGTACACTATACAAACTTTTTTATCCACGGAAATCAATATGCTGTCCGACCTGCAATTCTGCTTCTGTCTGAACATTGTCGCTCTTCATGGAAAACGTATAATCATTGATTTTCTTGATCAGTTCCTCAATCGAACCTGCCGAAATCGTAATGGTATCGTCATCATCTGACGTTTGCTGTGCTTCCTTTAACTTGTCCTGCTTTTCCTTCTTCTCAGCTTTCTTTTCCTCTGCCTTCTTTGCTTCTTTCTTCTCGACTGCTTTTTTCTCGATACGCGCTTTCTGATCCGCAGAAGATTTCTTCAGAACTGCAAAAAATGATGCTGTTCCTCCATCATTAACCTTCATTCCGTAGCCTACAACGTTCTGACTCTGACCGGATGATTCAATCTGGGATTTTAACTGTGATAAGCCGGACGCTGCATTTTTAATAATGCCCTCGTACTGTTTTCTATAATTTTCATCTGTCGCCATCCGCTCGATTTTTTCTTCATCAATCAAAACGACCATTTTGTTTCCATTTGCATAGGATGCTGCATTTGCCTGTGCATTGGCTTTCTGTTCTTTGCTCACCAGAATAAAGTCCATATTAGAATACTTTTTCTTTAATTCCTGATAATACTTTACCCCTTCTTCAGAAAGCTTCGCATTTCCGATGGTCTTACCATAATTTCCGTTTGTCTTGGAAACTTTGGAATTTTCTGTACCTATCACATTTTCCTTATTTGTTTTTCCAGTTTTGGACTGTGTACTGTAAGTACTGTAAAGATTAGATACAATTGAATCTGTGTTGACTGCCATGTCATTCCCTCCCATATCACGATACGGTTATTGCAAATCCGTTTGCATTTACTTGTTATTTATTATATCGGGCAAATTTCTGAAAAATTGACACACAAAAAGCAAACCTACTTATTTATCAGGTTTGCTTTTTTAGATATTAGAACATATTTTTTTCTGAATAAAATGCTTTCACATAAAGAAACCGCAACCCCTGATTACTCAAGGATTGCGGAATATAATCCAAAACCTGTTAAACAATAAAATGCACACTTCGTTAGCATTCTATTGTCATGAATTATAAATTACTCGATGATTGTAGCAACACGTCCAGAACCTACTGTTCTACCACCTTCACGGATAGCGAATGTAAGACCCTGCTCCATAGCTACTGGATGAATTAATTCGATAGTCATTTCGATGTTATCACCTGGCATACACATTTCAACACCATCTGGTAAATCACAAACACCTGTAACGTCTGTTGTTCTGAAGTAGAACTGTGGACGATAGTTGTTGAAGAATGGAGTATGACGTCCACCTTCGTCTTTTGTTAAAACGTAAACCTGAGCTGTGAATTTTCTGTGGCATGTTACAGTACCTGGTTTAGCAAGAACCTGTCCACGAACGATCTGGTCACGGTTAACACCACGAAGTAATGCACCGATGTTATCACCAGCCATAGCCTCGTCTAACTGTTTACGGAACATCTCGATACCAGTTACAACTGTAGACTGAACATCTTCTTTAACACCTAAGATCTCAAGTGGATCATTTAAGTGAAGTGTTCCTCTCTCTACTCTACCTGTAGCAACTGTACCACGACCTGTGATTGTGAATACGTCCTCTACTGGCATTAAGAATGGTTTATCTGTATCACGCTGTGGATCTGGAATATAAGAATCAACTGTATCCATTAATTCCATGATCTTGTCTCCCCAAGGTCCCATTGGATCTTCAAGAGCTTTTAAAGCAGATCCCTGGATGATTGGGCAGTCATTGAATCCGTACTCTTCGAGCTGTTCTGTGATTTCCATCTCAACTAACTCTAATAATTCTGGATCGTCAACCATATCACATTTGTTCATGAATACTACGATGTAAGGTACACCTACCTGACGGGATAATAAGATGTGCTCTTTTGTCTGAGCCATAACACCGTCAGTAGCAGCTACTACAAGGATAGCTCCATCCATCTGAGCAGCACCAGTGATCATGTTCTTAACGTAGTCAGCATGTCCAGGACAGTCAACGTGTGCGTAATGTCTCTTCTCTGTCTCGTACTCAACGTGAGCAGTAGAAATTGTGATACCACGTTCTCTTTCTTCTGGAGCTTTATCGATGTTAGCGAAATCTACAGCTGCGTTACCAGCTACTCTTTCAGATAAAACTTTTGTGATAGCTGCTGTTAAAGTTGTTTTACCATGATCTACGTGACCAATGGTACCGATATTACAATGTGGTTTTGTTCTTTCAAACTTAGCTTTTGCCATTTTGAATATCCTCCTTAAATTGATGCCATATTGGCTATAGTTGTTATATTTAATAACTCGGCTATTTATGATTATATAAAATAATCTTAGCTTTTTCAAGTTATTTTTATCACAGAATCCCTTATTTTAAGGGATTTCTGTGATTTAATATTGTTTTTAGATTCTGTTACACAGAAATAACTGAAATCAGTTATAAGCCATGCTTTTTTTCAGAATTTATTTGGATTTATCTGCAAGAACTTTTTCCTGAACAGATTTTGGTACCGGCTCATATTTCTCGAAGAACATAGAGTAGTTACCACGTCCCTGTGTCTTAGAACGTAAGTCTGTAGAGTAACCGAACATCTCAGCAAGTGGTACATATGCTTTAACCATTTTACCACCACCGATATCGTCCATACCCTCGATACGTCCACGACGGGAGTTGATATCACCGATTACATCACCCATGTATTCTTCAGGCATTGTAACTTCTACCTTCATGATAGGCTCAAGTAATACTGGTGAAGCTTTTGCCATAGCCTCTTTGAATGCCATAGATCCAGCGATGTGGAATGCCATTTCAGAAGAGTCGACCTCATGGTAAGATCCATCGTATACGTTAGCGTGAACACCAAGAACTGGGAATCCGCCAAGAATACCTGCCTGAGCAGCTTCTTCGATACCTTCACCAACTGCTGGGATGTATTCCTTAGGAATAGCACCACCGACAACGGTAGATTCGAATTTGAATGTCTCTTCGCCGTTTGGATCCATCGGCTCAAATTTAACTTTACAGTGTCCGTACTGACCACGTCCACCGGACTGTTTTGCATATTTGTACTCAACATCTACAGGTTTTGTAAATGTCTCTTTGTAAGCTACCTGTGGAGCACCTACGTTAGCTTCTACTTTGAATTCACGAAGCAGACGGTCAACGATGATTTCCAAATGTAACTCACCCATACCAGCAATGATTGTCTGACCAGTTTCCTGATCTGTGTGAGCACGGAATGTAGGATCTTCTTCTGCAAGTTTTGCAAGAGCCTCACCCATTTTACCCTGTCCAGCTTTTGTCTTAGGCTCGATAGCGAGCTCGATAACTGGTTCTGGGAATTCCATGGACTCTAAGATTACTGGATGCTGTTCATCACAGATTGTATCACCAGTTGTTGTAAATTTGAAACCTACAGCAGCTGCGATATCTCCGGAGTAAACTTTGTCTAATTCCTGACGTTTGTTAGCGTGCATCTGTAAGATACGTCCAACACGTTCTTTTTTATCTTTTGTTGCATTTAATACATAAGAACCGGAATTCATTGTACCAGAGTAAACTCTGAAGAATGCAAGCTTACCAACGAATGGGTCAGCCATGATTTTGAATGCTAATGCAGCGAAAGGTTCGTCATCAGAAGAATGTCTCTCTACTTCATTACCATCTAAGTCAACACCTTTGATAGCTGGGATATCTGTTGGAGCTGGCATGTACTCGATAACTGCATCGATTAACTTCTGTACACCTTTGTTTCTGTAAGCAGAACCACAGCAAACAGGTACAGCAGTACATTCACATGTAGCTTTTCTTAATACTTTCTTCATCTCCTCAACAGATGGTTCCTCACCCTCAAGGTACATCATCATTAAGTCATCATCTAACTCGCAGACTTTCTCTACTAATTCTGCATGATAAAGTTCAGCTTCATCAGCCATATCACCTAAATCATCTGTTACAGTGATATCGTCACCTTTATCATCATTGTAGATATAAGCCTTCATCTCGAATAAGTCGATAATTCCTTTGAAATCGTCCTCTTTACCGATTGGTAACTGAAGACAGATAGCATTTTTTCCTAATCTTGTACGAATCTGATCAACAGCTCCGTAGAAGTTAGCACCTAAGATGTCCATCTTGTTAATGAAAGCCATTCTAGGTACGTTGTAGGTATCAGCCTGACGCCATACGTTTTCTGACTGTGGTTCAACACCACCCTTTGCACAGAATACGCCGACAGCACCATCAAGTACACGAAGGGAACGCTCTACCTCTACAGTAAAGTCTACGTGTCCAGGAGTATCAATGATGTTGATACGATGCTCTAAAGCACCTTTCTTTGGTTTTGTGAACTCTTCCAAAGTCCAGTGGCATGTAGTAGCGGCTGATGTAATTGTGATACCTCTTTCCTGCTCCTGTTCCATCCAGTCCATGGTAGCAGTACCTTCATGAGTATCACCAATCTTATAGTTAACACCGGTATAATACAGGATACGCTCTGTAAGAGTAGTCTTACCTGCATCGATATGAGCCATAATACCAATGTTTCTGGTTCTCTCTAATGGATATTCTCTTCCAGCCAAGGTTTTTCCTCCTTAATTTACTACGCCGATATGCGCAGAACATTTTTATAATACTTGAGAGCAAAGTTGCTTTGCTCCCGGTATCTATTCATATGGCAAATGATATTAGAAGCGGTAATGAGCGAATGCTTTGTTTGCTTCTGCCATTTTGTGCATATCTTCTTTTCTCTTAACAGATGCACCTGTGTTGTTAGCTGCATCCATGATTTCATTTGCAAGTCTTTCTTCCATGGTCTTCTCACCTCTGTTACGTGAGAAAGTTGTTAACCAACGAAGTCCTAAAGCCTGACGACGGTCTGGTCTAACTTCGATTGGTACCTGGTATGTTGCACCACCAATACGTCTAGCCTTTACTTCGAGAACAGGCATAACGTTATTCATGGCTTCTTCAAATACCTCAAGAGCAGGTCTTTCTGTTTTCTCTTCTACTCTTGCGAAAGCTCCATATACAATTTTCTGTGCTACACCTTTCTTACCATCTAACATAATGTTGTTGACAAGCTTTGTAACGACTTTGTTATTGTAAATTGGATCTGCTAATACGTCTCTTTTCTGAGTATGTCCTTTACGTGGCACGGTTCTTCCCTCCTTAATCATAATTTACTATACAGGTCTTCCCTGCATTTACTGTGTCCGGTTTCCCGGCTCTGCAACATTTGCAATGAAAGTTCAATGCAACATGTTGTCAGTGAACTTCATTTCGATTAATTCAACGGTACTCACATGTGTAAAATGGGCAAGCCCATCTCGGAACAAAATCTTGTTCCCCCTTAGTGTTCGTGCGGAAATATATCTCTAGTGAAACAATTCCAACACTAAACCTTTTAGTTCTGTTTGTGATACTATTGGTTTTACTTCATTCTGTAATCAAAAATTACTTAGAAGCCTTTGGTCTCTTAGCGCCGTATTTAGAACGAGCCTGTTTTCTGTTAGCAACACCTGCTGTATCAAGTGTACCACGGATGATGTGATATCTTGTACCTGGTAAGTCCTTAACACGTCCACCACGGATCATAACAACGCTATGCTCCTGTAAGTTGTGTCCTTCACCTGGAATGTAGCTTGTTACTTCGATTCCGTTAGAGAGACGTACTCTGGCGATCTTTCTAAGAGCTGAGTTAGGTTTTTTAGGAGTAGCTGTCTTAACAGCTGTACAAACACCTCTCTTCTGTGGAGAAGGAGCATCTGTAGGTCTCTTCTGTAAAGAGTTGTAACCCTTCTGAAGTGCAGGTGCTGTAGACTTCTTAACAGATGTCTGACGTCCTTTTCTTACTAACTGGTTAAATGTTGGCATTATTTTCACCTCCTGTTAATATTATGTGAACAAAAAAGTTCAAACTGCATGCCTTTTTGTGCACGCTAAATTATTATATAGGTGTCTATCCCAGATGTCAAGCACTTTTACATAGATTTTTCTTACGCTTTTAAAGCATTTCCAATATCTGGCTTTTTATACCAGATATTATGATTACGAAAAAAGAGGAACAGATTTTCATCCATTCCTCTCTTATTTCAATATCTTATTCTTCTACTGGTGCAAATTCTTCATCTGCAAAAGAATCGTCATCAAAATCAATCTCGTCATTTTCATTGACATCAGAATCAAGTTTGATATTGCGGTATCTCTTCATACCTGTACCAGCCGGGATCAGTTTACCAATGATTACGTTTTCTTTCATACCGATCAGTGGATCAACTTTTCCTTTGATAGCTGCTTCTGTCAGAACTTTTGTTGTCTCCTGGAAGGAAGCTGCCGATAAGAAGGAGTTCGTAGCTAAGGAAGCTTTGGTAATACCAAGTAATACCTGTTTTCCTTCTGCCATTTCTTTTCCTTCACTCTCAAGCAGTTCATTTGTATCCTCAAAATCAAGAGTATCTACTAATGTTCCCGGAAGCATATCAGAATCACCGTTTGTCTCAACGCGGACTTTCTGCAACATCTGACGTACGATCAACTCGATATGTTTGTCGTTGATCTCAACACCCTGTAAACGGTATACACGCTGAACCTCGCGGAGCATGTAATCCTGAACGGCACGGACACCTTTGATCTTTAAGATGTCATGTGGATTTACAGAACCTTCGGTCAGCTCGTCACCAGCTTCAAGTACTGCGCCGTCCATTACTTTGATTCTGGAACCGTAAGGGATTAAGTATGCCTTAGATTCACCAGTCTCATTGTTTGTAACGATGATCTCACGTTTCTTCTTAGTATCTTTGATGTTAGCTACGCCACCAAATTCTGTGATAATGGCAAGTCCCTTCGGTTTTCTTGCCTCGAAAATTTCTTCGACACGAGGAAGACCCTGTGTGATATCGGTACCGGCAACACCACCTGTATGGAAAGTACGCATGGTAAGCTGTGTACCAGGCTCACCGATGGACTGTGCTGCGATGATACCAACAGCCTCACCAACCTGAACTGCCTGACCGGTAGCCATGTTTGCTCCATAACATTTTGCACATACACCCATATGGGAGCGGCAGGATAATACGGTACGGATCTTCACTTTCTCGATTGGATTGCCATTCTCATCAACACCACGGCTCATAACTTCTGCTGCACGTTTTGGTGTGATCATATGGTTTGCCTTTACAATGACATTGCCATCTTTATCACAAATTGTATTGCAGGAGAAACGACCTGTAATACGTTCCTGAAGACTTTCTATCTCTTCTTTTCCATCCATGAATGCAGTTACCCACATACCAGGGATTTCTCTGTTCTTGCCTTCACAGCAGTCAGATTCACGAACGATCATATGCTGTGATACGTCTACAAGACGTCTCGTAAGGTATCCGGAATCGGCTGTACGAAGCGCTGTATCGGACATACCTTTTCGTGCTCCATGCGCAGACATGAAGTACTCCAATACATCAAGACCATCACGGAAGTTGGATTTGATAGGCAGCTCGATTGTTCTACCGGTTGTATCAGCCATCAAACCACGCATACCTGCAAGCTGTTTGATCTGTTTATCAGAACCACGGGCTCCGGAATCCGCCATCATGAAGATGTTGTTGTATTTATCAAGACCTTCCAGAAGCACTTTTGTAAGCTCATCATCGGTCTCTTTCCATGTCTCAACAACTTCTTTGTAACGTTCTTCCTCTGTGATAAGACCACGTTTGTACTGTTTTGTAATTCTGTCTACTGTATCCTGAGCTGCTTTGATCATTGCAGGTTTCTCTGGCGGAACCGTCATATCGGAAATGGATACGGTCATCGCTGCTCTTGTGGAATATTTGTAACCCATAGCTTTTACAGCATCCAGAACCTCTGCTGTCTTGGTAGCACCATGGATATTGATTACTTTTTCAAGAATCTGTTTGTTCTGTTTCTTGGCAACAAGGAAATCTACTTCCAGTTTTAATTCATTGCCAGGAATACTTCTGTCAACAAATCCTAAATCCTGAGGAATGATCTCATTGAAGATGAAACGTCCTAATGTGGACTCAACAACTCCTGTGATTTCTTTTCCATCCGGCATTGTCTTTGTCATACGGACTTTGATTCTGGAGTGAAGTGTTACTGCTCCGTTCTCGTATGCAAGGATTGCTTCGTTGACACTCTTGAATATCTTGCCCTCTCCCTTAGCTCCCGGTCTCTCCTGTGTTAAGTAGTAGATACCAAGGACCATATCCTGTGAAGGAACTGCTACAAGACCACCGTCAGATGGTTTTAACAGGTTGTTCGGTGAGAGAAGCATAAATCTACACTCAGCCTGAGCCTCTACAGATAATGGAAGATGTACAGCCATCTGGTCACCATCGAAGTCGGCGTTGAACGCGGTACATACCAATGGATGTAACTTGATTGCTTTACCTTCTACTAAGATTGGCTCGAATGCCTGAATACCTAATCTATGCAGTGTAGGAGCACGGTTTAACATAACCGGATGCTCTTTGATAACGTCTTCTAAGACATCCCAAACTTCTGTCTGGAGTCTCTCAACCATTTTCTTAGCACTCTTGATGTTGTGTGCAGATCCGTTGGCAACAAGTTCTTTCATAACGAAAGGTTTGAATAATTCAATTGCCATCTCTTTTGGAAGACCACACTGATAAATCTTTAATTTTGGCTCAACACAGATAACGGAACGTCCTGAATAGTCAACACGTTTACCAAGTAAGTTCTGTCTGAAACGACCGGATTTACCTTTTAACATATCGGATAAGGATTTTAATGCTCTGTTTCCTGGTCCTGTAACCGGACGTCCACGACGACCGTTATCGATCAGGGCATCAACAGCTTCCTGTAACATACGTTTCTCGTTACGAACGATGATATCAGGAGCTCCTAACTCAAGAAGTCTTCTCAAACGGTTATTTCTGTTGATAATTCTTCTATATAAATCATTCAAATCAGAGGTAGCAAAACGTCCACCATCCAACTGAACCATTGGACGAAGATCTGGTGGGATAACCGGTACAACGGTCATGATCATCCATTCTGGTTTGTTTCCAGATTCACGGAATGCTTCTACAACTTCCAGTCTCTTAATGATTCTGGCACGTTTCTGACCAGTTGCATCTTCTAACTCTGCTTTTAATTCAGCAGAATCTTTTTCCAGATCAATCGCCTGTAATAATTCCTGAATTGCCTCAGCACCCATTCCTACACGGAATGCATTGCCGTACTGTTCTCTTGCATCCTGGTATTCTCCTTCGGAAAGTACCTGTTTGTACTGTAATGCAGTATTGCCTGCATCCAATACGATGTAAGAAGCAAAGTATAAAACTTTCTCCAATGTTCTTGGAGATAAGTCAAGGATCAATCCCATACGGGATGGAATTCCTTTGAAGTACCAGATATGGGATACAGGTGCAGCAAGCTCGATGTGTCCCATACGCTCTCTACGAACGCTGGATTTTGTGATCTCAACGCCACAACGGTCGCAGACAACGCCCTTGTAACGAATTTTCTTATATTTACCGCAATGACATTCCCAGTCTTTGCTAGGTCCAAAAATCTTCTCACAGAAAAGACCATCTTTTTCCGGTTTCAATGTTCTATAGTTGATTGTTTCCGGTTTTTTAACTTCACCGCGGGACCATTCTCTGATCTTTTCCGGGGATGCTAAACCAATACGGATGGCATCAAATGAAACAGACTGGTTAATTGCCTCTTTATTTGTTGTTTCTGGCATCTATGACACTCCCTTTCTCTACTTTACAGAATCGACTCTCTTTATCGGTCTGTGCGGATGCACAGACCTTAAATGCTTATTGATTATTTACTCTTCGAAATTGTCTTCCGGCATATCATCGTAAAAATCAGAGTCATCATCTGCATCGGTGTCTTCCTCTTCTTCTACGTCAACAAGTTCTTCGTTTTCAGAATCAAATTCTTTCTTTGTGAATCCCATCTTGGAGAATGATTCACTGTCTTCAAAAGCGAAATCTTTATCGCCTGAAATAATGGAGTTCAGGTCGGTGTTACCGTACTCACTTGTTTCCATTAATTCAACTTCATTTCCTTCGTCATCTAATACTGTGACATCAAGTCCTAAGGACTGTAACTCTTTCAGTAATACCTTGAATGATTCTGGAATTCCCGGTTCAGGAATATTATCACCTTTGATAATTGCCTCATAAGTCTTAACACGTCCTACAACGTCATCAGACTTCACTGTAAGGATTTCCTGTAAGGTATATGCTGCACCGTAAGCTTCCAGTGCCCAAACCTCCATCTCACCGAAACGCTGTCCACCGAACTGCGCTTTACCACCAAGTGGCTGCTGGGTAACTAAAGAGTAAGGACCAGTAGAACGTGCATGGATCTTATCATCTACCAGGTGGTGCAGTTTCAGGTAATGCATGTGTCCGATTGTTACAGGTGAATCAAATGGTTCTCCGGTACGTCCATCACGCAGCTGAACTTTTCCATCACGGGAAATTGGAACACCTTTCCACAGTGCTCTGTGGTCTCTGTTGTCCCATAAGTACTTCATAACTTCTTCGCCAAGTACATCTTTGTATTTTGCTTCAAAATCTTCCCATTCGAAGTTTACATAATCATTAGCCAATTCCAGTGTATCCTGGATATCAATTTCCTTTGCACCATCAAATACCGGTGTTGCAATATTGAATCCCAATGCTTTTGCAGCAAGACTCAGGTGAATCTCAAGGACCTGACCGATATTCATACGGGAAGGTACACCTAATGGATTCAATACGATATCAAGAGGACGGCCATTTGGAAGGAATGGCATATCTTCTACAGGTAATACACGGGAAACGACACCCTTGTTACCATGACGGCCGGCCATCTTATCACCGACAGAGATTTTTCTCTTCTGTGCAATGTAAATGCGGACTGCCTGGTTTACTCCTGGAGATAACTCATCTCCATTTTCTCTTGTAAATACTTTGGCTTCCACAACGATACCATATTCGCCGTGAGGAACTTTTAAGGAAGTATCACGTACTTCTCTTGCCTTCTCACCAAAAATTGCACGGAGAAGTCTCTCTTCTGCTGTCAGTTCTGTCTCTCCCTTAGGAGTAACTTTTCCGACTAAGATATCACCGGCACGAACCTCTGCACCGATACGGATAATACCTCTTTCATCAAGGTCTTTTAATGCATCATCACCGACACCTGGAACGTCACGAGTAATCTCCTCCGGTCCTAATTTGGTGTCACGTGCTTCTGCTTCATATTCTTCAATATGGATGGATGTATAAACATCATCCTGTACAAGTCTCTCACTTAAAAGAACAGCATCCTCGTAGTTATAACCTTCCCAGGTCATAAATCCGATCAATGGGTTCTTACCAAGTCCAAGTTCTCCGTTAGAAGTAGATGGTCCGTCTGCGATAACCTCACCAACCTCTACATGGTCACCCTTGAATACGATTGGTCTCTGATTGTAGCAGTTTGACTGGTTACTTCTTGAAAACTTTGTAAGTTTGTATACATCTCTTGTTCCATCATCATTTTTTACAATGATCTGATTGGACTCAGAGCTTTCAATTGTACCTGCTTTTTTTGCAACAACGCAGACACCTGAGTCAACGGCCGCTTTTGTCTCCATACCTGTACCAACAACAGGAGCTTCTGTTGTAAGAAGAGGTACTGCCTGACGCTGCATGTTTGATCCCATCAGCGCACGGTTCGCATCATCGTTCTGTAAGAACGGAATTAATGCAGTCGCAACAGAGAATACCATCTTAGGAGATACGTCCATGTAATCAAACATGGTCTTCTCATATTCCTGTGTCTCATCCAGATAACGACCAGATACAGAATTACGAACAAAATGTCCCTCTGCATCAAGTGCCTCGTTCGCCTGTGCTACATGGTAATTATCCTCTTCATCCGCTGTCATGTAGACTACTTCATCTGTGACACGAGGATTCTTTGGATCTGATTTATCAATCTTACGGTATGGAGCTTCAATGAAACCATACTCATTAATACGCGCATAACTTGCCAGTGAGTTGATCAGACCGATGTTAGGACCTTCAGGCGTCTCAATTGGACACATACGTCCATAGTGAGAATAATGAACGTCTCGAACCTCGAATCCGGCACGGTCTCTGGACAAACCACCAGGTCCCAATGCAGATAAACGTCTCTTGTGAGTCAGCTCACCAAGAGGGTTGTTCTGATCCATGAACTGAGACAGCTGGGAAGAACCGAAGAACTCTTTCACTGCTGCAGTTACCGGTTTGATGTTAATTAAACTCTGTGGAGAAATACCATCCAGGTCAAGTGTCGTCATTCTTTCACGGACAACTCTCTCTAATCTGGAAAGTCCGATTCTGTACTGGTTCTGTAATAATTCGCCAACCGCACGGATACGTCTGTTACCCAAATGGTCGATATCATCATCATGACCAATACCATACTCTAAATGCATATTGTAATTGATGGATGCGAAGATATCATCTTTTGTAATATGCTTTGGAATCAGATCATGTACATTTTTCTTAATTGCTTCTTTTAAATCTTCCACATCCGGATTTTCTTCCATTAACTGTGCAAGAATTGGGTAGTAAACTAATTCTGTAATGCCAAGTTCCTTTGGATCGCAGTCAACGTAATGTCTTAAATCTACCATCATAGAAGAAAGAACTTTTACGTTTCTTGTCTCAGTCTGAATCCATACATATGGAACTGCTGCATTCTGGATATCATCAGCTAAAGAACGGGTTACTTCTGTACCTGCTTCTGCAATGATCTCACCAGTTGTCACATCAACAACATCTTCTGCAAGAACATGTCCGTTGATACGGTTCTTTAATGCTAACTTCTTATTGAACTTATAACGTCCTACCTTTGCAAGATCATATCTTCTTGGGTCAAAGAACATAGCATTAATAAGGCTCTCCGCACTTTCTACTGAAAGCGGCTCGCCTGGTCTGATTTTCTTATATAATTCAAGAAGTCCTTCTTCGTAATTTGTAGCAACATCCTTGCCAAAACTTGCAACGATCTTAGGTTCCTCACCAAATAAATCAATGATTTCCTGGTTGCTTCCAACACCAAGCGCACGGATCAATACTGTGATCGGCACTTTTCTGGTTCTATCTACACGAACGTAAAATACGTCATTGGAGTCTGTTTCATACTCTAACCAAGCTCCACGGTTTGGAATTACAGTACAAGAATACAATTGTTTACCCACTTTATCGTGAGCGATACCATAATAGATACCAGGGGAACGAACCAACTGGCTGACGATTACTCGCTCTGCACCATTGATTACGAAAGTTCCAGTTTCAGTCATCAAAGGAAGGTCGCCCATGAAAATTTCATGCTCGTTGATTTCATCAGTTTCTTTGTTGTGAAGTCTTACCTTTACCTTTAAAGGTGCTGCATATGTTGCGTCTCTTTCTTTGCACTCAGGGATTGTGTACTTTACATCATCTTCGCATAATGTAAAATCCACAAATTCCAGACTCAGATGACCGCTGTAATCTGCAATCGGAGAGATATCGTCGAAAACTTCTTTTAAGCCTTCGTCCAAAAACCACTTATAGGAGTCTTTCTGAACTTCTATAAGGTTTGGCATTTCCAATACCTCTTTCTGTCTTGAGTAACTCATACGCATGCCTTTTCCGGCTTTCACCGGACGTATTCTGTTTTTCTCCATTGACGTTTCACCTCTCGTTTTTATTCTCAACAAACAAATTGCCTGTTGTATTGCATCTACCGCCTGTATATACGGTATGTGAACACTCACATCTTATGGCTATAAGCCTACTGCACCACAATAGTGCAACGTATATTATATATCAAGTCAAGCAAAATCGTCAAGACAAATTTCATTTTTTCTAATAAATTTATTAGTATTTATAAAAAAGAAGAAACAGATACCTACTTGTAGTATTTTGTGTATCTGTTTCTTCTATATATAGTGTCTTATATTTCTATTTTGTCTTATGTATTATTTCAAAGCTGCAGTCGCTATCATTTATTCACACTGGAATCCTGCGACTTCATTCTTCAATGATTCTGCGATGTTCACATTCTTCTCGACAGATTCGTTGATTCCGGTCATATGACCTGCAAGTTCAGAAGTATACTCTGCCGCATTAGACACGCCCGCTGCGCTCTGGTTCACTGCATTGGATACGCCATCTGCAGCCTCCGAAATTTCATTTGCAGCCCGGCGGAGATTCTCTGCTACACTCTGAAGATCCTGCATCATCTCATTCATCTGTACGGCATCCTCATTGTAAGTCTCACCGGATTCAACCATTCCCTTGTAGTCATTCAAGACGTCCTGATTTACAAAATCAAGCATCTTGCCCGCATTTCCAGCTAAGTTTTCTACCGATTCTGTTACCATCTTACTGATATTCTGAATTCCATTAGCTGTATTTCTGCTTTCATCCGCAAGCTTCCGAATCTCATCTGCAACGACCGCAAAGCCTTTTCCGGCTTCCCCGGCTCTTGCTGCTTCAATGGAAGCATTCAATGCAAGAAGATTTGTCTGTGAAGAAATTGACAAGATCTCATCTGTAAGCTTATTAATCTCTTCCACCTGTTTGCTCTGTTCAATCGCAGTGGAAAGTTCTCCTGAAATACGCGCCACCATATCGGCTGCAGACACCTGGCTTGCAGCTGCATCTGCCTTCATCCCCTCTGCCTTCTGGCGGATACTGTCCACACGTTCAAGTCCCTCTCCTGTCTTATCTGCCATAACTGTGATGTCTTTTCGGATGCTCTCAATATTTTCAGTAATATTAATAACGGTTGCGGATACTTCCTCCATGCTGGCTGCCAGTTGTTCCATCGTTGCAGATGTACCTGTGATCTTATCGCCCGCTGCGCGGATTCCGTCGTCAACACTCGCCGCTGTATGTTCGAGTTCTCCGGAACCTTTTTTTATCTTCTCGATCAGATTTCTCAACACATCTATAAACTGATTGAATCCCCGGACCATCTGTCCGATCTCATCGTTGCCTCTGACCTTCAGATGTGCAGTAAGATCACCACTTCCCCCATCAATCTCAGTGATCATCTTCATGAGATCTCTGGTTGCTGCGCGCATTGGTTTCACAACGCCGATCAGAATAACAAGAATTCCAGCTATTCCAACAAGAATAGATACCGCAGCCATTCCAACGCACACCTTGGAAACTGCCTGATAGGTAGCATGTGACTGGGCTGTTGCCTCATCCATCTCATTCACACTCTTCTGCTGGATTCCGGTAATATAAGTATTCACCTCTTCCATGCAGACACGGATCACATTGACTTCGATGGAAACTTTTCCAGTCTTTCCATCGTCGTATTTTTCCATGGCATTGTCCATACGTTCCAGAACGTTGTTCACACCATCATAGATTTTCTGCATAATCTGTTTCTGTCCGTCACCCTCTGTGGCATCATACATCTGCTGCACAAGATCAGCCACAGCCTCCCGATCCGCTGCATAATCATTTCTGGCTTCTGTATGGCTTGTCTCACCTTTTGTTGTCGCAAGATAACGATAGAAATCCTTCTGCACTGCTTCAAGACTATACTGTATGTTGTAAGCATTCTGCAGATCCGGCACTTTGCTGTCTGTGACATCTTTGATTGAATGGTTCATCTTCACCATTGCATCATAGTTAATCACATTTGATACCATGGTCACAGCAACCATCAGTACAAGAATTGCTACCAGTTTCACTGCCATGCTGCTGTTTCTGGTTTTTTTAGCAGTTTTCTTTGTCACTGCGCTTTTCTCCTTTTTCACTGACCGCTGTTTTTTCTGTTTTGGAATTATCGTTTTCTTTTCGTTTTCCTGCGTTTTGTTCTTCATGTGGTTCGCACCTTTTCTATTTTCGTATTATCACTATTGTACATTCTTTTTCCAGTGAAAGCAATGGTTATTCGTTATTTTTACCGACAAAAATAAAAAAATAACATATTTTTGCATAAAGTACACAAAAAGCCATGGTGCACATACACCATGGCTTTAAAATAGCTAATTCTTCAAAAATAATGAAATTATTTAAGAGTAACTTTAGCGCCTTCAGCTTCAAGTTTAGCTTTGATATCATCAGCTGTAGCTTTGTCAGCTGCTTCTTTAAGGATCTTAGGAGCTCCATCAACTAAGTCCTTAGCTTCTTTTAATCCTAATCCTGTTGCTTCACGAACAACTTTGATAACTTTAACTTTGTTTGGTCCAACTTCTGTTAACTCTACGTCGAACTCTGTTTTCTCTTCAGCTGCTGCTGCTTCTCCGCCTGCTGCTGCTACTACAACGCCTGCTGCTGCAGATACGCCAAATTCTTCTTCACAAGCTTTTACTAAATCATTTAATTCTAATACGCTTAACTCTTTGATAGCTTCAATAAATTCTGCTGTTGTTAATTTTGCCATTTTAATTTCCTCCATTAAAATTTAATTATTGACCGGCTGTTACCGGTGATTCTTGATTTCATTCCTGTCTGACAGGATCTCTGTTTGCTGATTAAGCCTCAGCTGGAGCTTCTGCTTCTTCTGCCGGAGCAGCTTCTGTAGCTACTGCACCACCGTTCTCTGCGATCTGGTTAAGAACACGAGCAAGGTTGGTGATAGGAGACTGTAAGCTTCCAAGTAATTTGGAAAGAAGTTCTTCTCTTGATGGTACGTTTGCGATAGCTTTCATACCATTTGCATCGTAGAAAGTTCCTTCCACAACACCGGCTTTGATTTCAAGAGCTGGAGCTGTCTTTGCAAATTTTGCTAAGATTCTTGCTGGAGCTGTTGCATCGTCTTTAGAAATAGCGAATGCACTTGGTCCTTCAAGAGACTCTTTTAAGCTTTCGAATTCAGTTCCTGCAATAGCACGGTTAACTAATGTATTCTTATAAACTTTGTAAGAAACACCAGCTTCTCTTAATGCTTTACGTAACTGAGTATCTTCTGCAACAGTAAGTCCACGGTAGTCAACAACTACTACTGACTGTGCATCTTTGATGTTTTCAGAAATTTCCTGTACGATAGGCTGTTTAAGTTCTACTTTTGCCACGAATCGTGCACCTCCTTTTATTATTTTGGGCAGTGATCAAAAACCACTGCATGACTGCATAAAAGACGTTGAGGTTTATCACTAAAAAACCTCTCTGTCAAAGACAGAGAGGTATAAAATCATAAATGATTCTGCTATAGATGAAATTCATCTATAAGATCTCCTCGGTAGGTCTAGTGTTACGCCTGTCAGGCACCTACTGTCTTCGGCAATATGCAAGACGCTGTTCTCACAACGCCTTGTGCATTATAACATTGTATATTGGGGTTGTCAACAAAAATTAAAAATAATTCTGATTACTGAGCAATCTTAACTACGTTTAATTTTACACCAGGTCCCATTGTAGAAGTGATTGTTGCACTCTTAATGTACTGACCTTTTAAGCTTGAAGGCTTAGCTTTGTTGATAGCTCCCATAAGGGTCTGGAAGTTGTCGCTTAACTGTTCTTCTGTAAAAGAAGCTTTTCCAACTGGCACGTGGATAATGTTTGTTTTGTCCAATCTGTATTCAATCTTACCAGCTTTGATGTCGTTAACAGCTTTTGTAACGTCCATAGTAACTGTTCCAGCTTTTGGGTTTGGCATTAAACCTTTAGGTCCTAATACACGTCCTAAACGTCCAACAACACCCATCATATCAGGTGTAGCAACAACAACGTCGAAATCTAACCATCCTTCGTTCTGGATCTTTGGAATTAATTCCTCTCCACCAACGTAGTCAGCTCCAGCTGCCTGTGCTTCATCTAATTTAGTACCCTTTGCGAATACTAATACTTTAACAGTTTTTCCTGTTCCGTGTGGTAATACAACCGCACCACGGATCTGCTGTTCTGCATGACGTCCATCACAACCTGTTCTGATGTGAAGTTCGATTGTCTCATCAAATTTAGCTGTTGCGTTTTTCTTTACTAAGCTGATTGCTTCAGCAACATCGTACTGAGCTGCTTTGTCGAAATTCTTAACAGCGTCCTGATATTTCTTTCCTCTTTTCATTCTAAAAAACCTCCTGGTGGTATTATCGGGAGAGGTCCCTCCCACATAATCGTTCATAGTGACTATCTGCCGGTGTGGTCAAACCGTCCGGCCTGTACTGTAAAATCTTATTCTTCTACAGTAACACCCATACTTCTTGCAGTTCCTGCGATCATGCTCATAGCTGCCTCAAGAGATGCTGCATTTAAGTCTGGCATTTTTAATTCTGCGATTTCCTGTAATTTTGCTTTGGAAAGTGTAGCAACTTTTGCCTTGTTCGGTGTAGCAGAACCAGATTTGATGTTGCAGGCTTTCTTAATTAATACAGGAGCAGGTGGTGTCTTTGTAACGAAGCTGAAGCTTCTGTCTGCGTATACTGTAATAACTACAGGAATGATTAAATCTCCCTGATCGGCTGTTCTTGCGTTGAACTGTTTTGTAAATTCAACGATGTTAACGCCGTGCTGTCCAAGTGCAGGTCCAACTGGAGGAGCAGGTGTAGCCTTGCCCGCAGGAATCTGCAATTTGATGTATCCTTCTACTTTCTTTGCCATTGGAAAATTGCCTCCTTAATAAATTTTGAACTTGTCATACAAGTCTGCTTATTTCATAAGCTTAATATCTGCGAAACTTATTTCTACTGGTGTTTCGCGACCAAAAAGTTCCACATTGATGGTAACGATCTGCTTGCTGTGGTTCATGGACTGGATCACACCAACAGTATCCTTCCAGACACCGCCGATAACAGTCACTGTGTCACCCTCTGCAAAATCAACCTCAACGTTCTCAGTCTTGATACCTAATGGTTTCATTTCCATATCGGTAAGCGGTACCGGCTTGCTTCCCGGACCAACGAATCCGGTAACACCACGGGTATTTCTGACAACATACCATGTGTCATCATTCATAACCATATTGATAAGTACGTATCCCGGAAACATCTTCTTTGATACGGTTTTATTTGCGCCATTCTTCAACTCAACAACGTCCTGCATCGGAACACGGACCTCTAAGATCTGATCTTCCAGATGTCTGTTTTCGATTGTCTTGTCGATATTGGCTTTTACCTTATTCTCATATCCTGAGTAGGTATGAACTACATACCAGTGTGCTTCTGCCATAATTACCTTTGCCTCCAATTAAAAACTTAAACCTACAAGGAAATCAACGCCATACTGGATCAAAAAATCCAGAAGGGCGATGACAAGACCTAAAACAACAGACGTCGCAACAACGGCTCCTGTCTGTCTTGCAAGTGATTGTTTGTCTGGCCAAATAATCTTGTTGAATTCAGCCTTGAGACCGGTAAACCAGCTCGACAGTTTCGCCAGCAGGCTCATGTGCTGACCATTTTCCGGAGCTTTTACTAATTTCTCGGTTTCTCCCATTTTCTCACTCCTTCACCCAGCTAAACTATTTGGTTTCCTTGTGTAATGTATGAGTCTTACAGAATCTACAATACTTTTTGGTTTCCATTCTGTCTGGATGAGCTTTCTTGTCTTTTGTCGTGTTGTAATTACGATTCTTGCATTCTGTACATGCCAGTGTTATTTTCGTGCGCACAACTTCCACCTCCATTAAATTCTTTGTGTTTTTCTACACCTTTTAGTCGAAAATAAGTCCGACCTAAAAAAAGGCATAAAAAAAGACCTACTTCCATCGCTAGACTAATATAGCACACAGAATATTGGTCGTCAACAAATTTTTTTGTTTTTTTCTTGCTTTTTTCCACATTTCCTATAATAATGCAAAAAAAGATAAATATTTTTTATAGAACTACCGATATATATTCTGTAATCTAATGAAACGGATTTTCATCCCCGCATAACGAATTACTTCTTATTATATTAAGAAAGTACTGCATTATGATTTCAAGGAAGAAAGGAGGGGAACATCTATGGCAGCCATTGACAGCGCCTACCAGTACTATCTGAGTACCTATGGCAATTCGACTGTATCGCGCTATGACACGCACAAGAAAAGCCAGTTGCGTGACACCTATAATAAAATTGTAAAAACAAATAAAGAATCCCCTCTGTACAAGATCAAAAACCTTGGGGAAGCGAAAAAATATGCGATTGATATCAAGGAAAGTGTCGGAGACATCCAGCATATCGCAGCTTCACTTTCAAGCAGCGGCCAGGGCATTGAAAAAGCTTTTTCCAAAAAGATCGCCCAGTCTTCGGACGAAGATGTCGTAACCGCAGAATACATTGGAAACGACGACACTCCGGATACAACTACCTTTCATATAGCAGTAAAGCAGTTAGCAGCAGAACAGATTAACCGTGGAAATTACCTTCAGCCGGATCGCTATCAGTTTACACCCGGCATTTATTCCTTTGACCTGAACACAAATACGAATTCTTACGAATTTCAGTTTTCTGTCGACCGTAAGGATTCCAATGCTGATGTCCAGCAAAAACTGATGCAGTTGATCAACCACTCGAAAATCGGCATCAATGCCTCCATGGTTCAGAACGGCAAAGGAGAAAATGCACTTGTGCTCTCCTCCAGCCAGACTGGCATTGCAGATGATGAAGACTATCTGTTCCAGATCCTGCCGGATGCCAGTCCCTCCTCCATGCACGCCATAAAGCTTCTGGGAATCAATCAGATTGCGCAGGAAGCTGGGAATTCTTCTTTTGTTTTAAATGGGAAAGAACATTCCTCCTACTCAAATTCTTTTATGGTAAATAACCAGTTTAATCTGACATTAAACGGAATCAGCAAGGATGGCTCAGAGGCAACGATCAATTTCAAGACAGATGCCGATGCCGTTGCTGACAATGTCAGCAGACTCGCCAATGCTTATAATGAAGTGATCAAGATCGGTCATTCATATTCCGACGCCCAGCGCCCTAATAAGCTCGTCTCTGACATGAGCAGTGTTGCAAAAGACTACCGCAATGAATTAGAAGCAATGGGATTGGAATTAGACGCCGACAATTATCTGCATATTGACCGCAATCTTCTGTACGATGCTGCAACCGCAGAAGATGCGCAGGATAATTTTTCGATCCTGAATCAATTTAAGGACACATTAAACAGTAAAGCAGCAGAGGCGTCTATTGACCCGATGAATTACGTGAACAAAATTATTGTAGCCTACAAGAACCCGGGACATAATTTTGCGACACCATATATCACTTCAATCTACTCCGGAATGATGTTAGACCGCTATTGTTAAAAAGACTGTCACATGAATCAGCTTTCATGCAACAGTCCTTTTTATGCGATCGTCTCTAAAATTGTCTCTATACGGTTTACATAAGAATGATGTTGTTTCACTTTCTCATAGCCGTTATGGGCAATTTCTCTCCGTTCCTTCTCATGTTCCAGATAATAGCCCGTTTTCTCTGCCAGATCTTCCACACCGTCAAAACATATCAGGTCTTCCCCTTCCTTAAAATAAAGAGGGATCTCCGCCTGATAATTTGTCATCAGAAATCCTCCTGCCCCCAGTACATCCCATATGCGGAGCGGAATCCCGCTTTTAATATTGGGGATCGTGAAGTTCAGGTTTATTTTCGACTCATGGAACACTTTTGGCATCTCGCTCCAATAATCGACAGAGCCGCAGTACTGCACTCTCACAAGATCCGAGACATTGCTGTTACTATACACATTCACACGGAAATGTTTTGACAGTTCAATCAGCGCGCGCCGTCTCTCAATCTCTGCGATTTTAAACCCAAGCACCGTTGTCTGGAAGATCAGTCCGAGATCCGAGAAAGAACCCTCCGACTTTTCCAGTGAAAAATGCTGTTGCAGCTGTTCTAAAATATCCGTTGTGAGCATTGGTTCCACGATATTTGCACCACTGATGTTAAGCTGTGCTTCCATCACCGCATCAAAATAGCCTCTCAGATATTCCGGCAGCGTAGGCTTGATCCTGTCGTAGGAATTTCTCTCATAAAGGCTTCCCACGAATGCAATGTCACCGCCGTATTTTACACTGTCCTCTGACTTCTGTAAAATCGCATCAACCCGGTCAGCATCCACTGCAAGCGGAAGATACCAGATATGTTTTACCCCCATCTCTTTAAATTCCAGATAGTTTGTTTTATCAAACGTAAAAATGTAGTTGCAGTCGTTAAAAACAGAGACATGATACATGCTGATCAGTGGATTGTCACACGTCCATGACACATATTTTACGCCCATTTTCTGGCAGGAATTTGAGATCAGTGCAAAATAATTGACCGTAAACACCATATCATAATGATTTTTTTCCATCATTGCTTCGATTTTCGCCTCAAATTCGGGATCAATGTCATAATTTCCAAGTTCCTGCTCAATATTGTCCACCGTATGTCCTAACAGGCGGAATGTCTGTTCAATATCCCGGTAATTGTATGCCTTCCAACGGTACATTAAAATGCGCATTAATTCTTTGTCCCTCCATCTTTTACAGCATATGATCTTCAGTCAAAATAGCACTCGCGGATATACTCTGCCCTGTTTTTCCACGTATGCCCCTCTTTTGCGGCACGATATCCACAATCTGCCAGCTCCTGCATGTGGGAGCTGTGGCCAAACAAGTCAAATACCCGTTCCGGCAGTGTCTGCAATTCCTTTAATGAAAACATCACAAGTTCTTTTCCATCCGTAAAGGTTCTGCGCAGGTAAGTGGAATCATCTGTCACTACCGCCGCACCTGCAAGCATACCATTAAAAATACGGTCGTGCGCACCTGCTTTAAACCAGGTCATGGTATTTAATACGATCTTGGAGTCGTTCATAAGCGGAAGAATCTGCGGTGCAAGCACCTTTCCCCCATATGTCAGATACGGATTATCACTCCATTCGCACTGTTCCCAGCCAACACCATACGCGGTCACATGAATGCCGCTCTCCACAAGGATGCGCACCGCCTGCTCCCGAAAAAAAGACGTCGCGTAGGAATCCAGAAACCGCATTTTTACAATGATCTCCTGTAAACGCTCGTCGGATATATCTCCACGCACTGACTTTACATATGCTTCTATCGCCTGTTCTGTCGTCTGTTCCGGGTGCTGCACCAGTTCGCCCAACACCGACTGCATCATATGCTCACCGTCGACTTCCGGGATGGAATGAAGATCCGGGATCATCTTTGCGACCGTATAGATTGGAAGTGCCCCTGCATACAGCACATCGATATTGCGGTCATTCAGAGGTTTATGCTTATGTCCCAGTTCCACTCCTGCATGTGGAAGGAAATCTGTCCGATGGATGTTTTTGAAAAAACGCCGGATATATTTCACATGATTGCGGTCTGTGCAGAGGATCACTGCCGTTTCCGGCATATTGCAAAGCGGTTTCTCATAATGAAACGGATGATCCATGAGAATGTCAATATATGGGATATGAAAATAATTCCATATATTATGTTCTTCCGGTTTTTTCTCTTCATCCTCCGCTGCTTCAGACTGTTCAAAAGAAAGATTGTATCCGAGGTTATTAAATGTCACTACTGCAAATTCCTGTGATTCATCCAGAAGGCGGAGCAGCATCTTTTTGCTCACTTCCTCATTTGCAGTGTGATACACAAATGTCCCATATCCCATGGATTCAAATGCCTCGATCAAATGATCTGTAAATAAATCAAGCGTGTCATAGACACCTTTAAAATAAATGATTGTCTTCAAATCCTTGCTCCCATTCATTTTCTGTCCGCCGGAAACGTTATCTGTCCAAATATTCATCCACATCATCCGGTCCGACTTTTGTATAAGGCAGTCTTATGTATTTTCCATTCTCCAGATCCAGATCCTCCAGATTCAGATCCTCCAGATTTCCGCCCGTGGCAAGTGCAAAAGAAAGTTCCAACATTCCCTTCGCCTGTCCATCTTTATCATTATAGACGGTACCGGCCATCTCGCCATTCTTCACTGCCTCAAGTCCAACGTCCGTGCCGTCGATCCCGACTACTACCGGCCATTCCTCCCTGCTTAGGTCTGAGGCCTTCAATGCATCGATCGCCCCCACTGCCATATCGTCATTGTTTGCGATCACTAACTCTATTTTATTGCCATTCTGGCTCAAAAGCTGTGTCATTTTATTCTGTGCCTGTGCACGGTTCCAGTTAGCAATGGCATAACCCAGTTTTTCCACCTCAATCCCGCTGGAAACAATCGTATTCACCGAGTATTCCGTGCGGACTATTGCATCCTGATGCCCCGGCTCCCCCTCAAGCACAACATACTGATAGACTCCATCCTGATTTCTGTCGACCAATGAGTCCTGCAAAAAAGCTTCGGCAGCAATCTGCCCTTCCATCATTCCTGATTCAAATGCTTTCGCCCCCACATAATATAGTTTATCCCAACGCTCTAAATCCTCTTCCACCAGCTCACGGTTGAAGAAAATGACAGGGATATCATTTTTCTCTGCGAGATCAATGACCGTTGTAGGATCTGTACGATCCACTAAGTTCACACAGATAATGTCGCATCCATCCTGTGCCATAGCTTCCACCTGATTGTTCTGTGTCGCCTGACTCTGTGACGCATTATAGACTTCCACATTAATGGCGATTCCTGTCTCCTCTTCCTTCGCTGCTGCATAGGTGTTAAAATCTTCCATCAGCTCAGAAAGAAACGCATCATACTGGTCATAGAGTGTCACACCGATCTTGATACTTTTCACCTGTGTATTTCTCTCTGGCAGTTCACATCCCATAAGCATTGATGCGCCCACTGCCAGAATCAACGCACTTGAAATTCTCTGTTTTGCACTTCTCATGCTGTACCTTTCTCTCCTTCTTCCTGTTTTCCCTATACCATGATTCTCCTGATTTACTGTACAATTGGGAATAAAATCTTCTGATTCTCCTCATCATACAGATTCTGCCTATTGATCACAAGACTTTCCACCGTTGTTCTTTCAGCACTGGAAAACTTGTATTTGATTTGTTCCGCAATCGTATGTACGCTCTGGTATCCCATGTTAAATTCATTTGGTACTACAAGTGACTTAATTATGCCTTTGTCCAGATAATATACCGTTTTATCCGAACACCCTTCCCCATAAATCATAAACTGTCGTTTATAACTGGTATCCGCCTGCAGATAATCCACTGCTGTTTCTGTCTCCGCATTTCCCAATGTGATCAGAATATCCACCGGTTCATCTGCCTGTTTTGTCACAAGTTCCGATGACAGATTCTCCCCCTGACCGGACAAAATCCAGACCGGCTCTATGTTCTCATCCTCCAACAGCTTTTTCACGCTGCCAAGCCTCTGCTGCATGGAAAGCTGATTCTGGTTTCCGCTAAGAATTCCAATTTTTTTCTCAGATAAAGAATCCCCATAATCCTGCAAAACTGTCTGTGCCAGTGCTTCACCGATCCAGAGATTATCCGGGGCTGTCACGGAATAAACTCCCTCCGACACCGCATCTGTTTCCAATAACATCACCGCTACAGAAGAATCTATTTTCTCAAAAACTGCATATGTGTCCTCACTTGAGACAAGCTGTACGATAATTCCATCTGCTCCATTCTCCACTTCACGTTCAATCAGCGCCTTTTCTTCATCTTCACTCGCAAAGACACCGGTGGAAACATAATTTAACTGAATATCGTCATCTTTCGCTGCCTGCTCCAGTCCCTCGCGCATTGCGATCCAGCGGTCATTGTTGCTGTCGTTGACGATCACAGACACACTGTATTTTTTCTCTTCTTTATTCACTCCAAGCATGCCAGCGGATGTCCAGACAATCGTCACTACCAGGGCAAGAATGAGCAATCCAAAATAAATCCTATTTTTCTTCACTGCTCTTTCCCCCCTTTCAGTTCCTGCATCTTTCCGTTTTCCAGCAGTTCCAGTTTTTCCGGTTCATATGGAATATACGGCAGATGGATACGAATGGTGGTTCCCTCATCCGGCATACTCTCGATTTCAAGGCCATATGGCTTGCCAAACCGCAGACGGATACGATTATGTACATTGATCACACCCACACCGGAACCATGCTTTCTCACACGGTTATTGTCGGTTAAAAGCTGTTCCACCATATCCTGCGGCATACCAAGTCCGTTATCGCTGACTTCTATATAAATATCGTCCTCTTTCCGGTAACCTTTTACATGGATCTCGCCTTCACCGTCCATTCCTTCCACGCCATAATAAATCGCATTTTCCAGCAGCGGCTGCACCACGAGTTTTACCGTACAGCAGTGCAAAATTTCCTCCTCTATGGAAAAATCAATTGCAAAACTGTTTTTATAACGAATTTTCTGGATATTCATGTAATTCTTTGCGTGTTTGATCTCATCTTCAACACTGATGATCGTTTTTCCGCGGCTTAGACTGATACGGAACAGACTCGCAAGCTGCGTGATCATAAAGACTGCATCCTCGTAGCGTTCGCCCTCGATCATCCATACAATGGAATCCAGTGTATTATACAAAAAGTGTGGATTGATCTGCGACTGCAATGCATCCAGTTCACTTTTTCTTTTTTCTTCCTGTTCATACAAAATATCATGCATCAACTGGTTAATCTGTTCTACCGTAGAGCGCAACGTCTTTCCCAGATGTTCTACTTCCAACGATCCGCCTACATATATAGTGGGATTCAGATTTCCCGCTTCCCATTCTTTGACGGATTCATTCAGACGCTGTAATGGTTTTGCGATTCTTGCAGACACAAGCTGATTGATGATAATAATCATCAGCATCGACAACGCCATCAACATAATCACAAACATTCGCGTACCGTAAAGTCCCATATTAAAGGCGCTCATTGGCACAACGCTCACAATTTTCCAGCCGGTATAGCTGACCGTCTTGACGGTGATAAGTCTCTTTTCCCCCTGAAAAATCTCCTGATGGGAACCGTCATCATAATGAACCGCCTCAAGATTATTTTCCTCATAAAGATTCGTGTAAATCAGTTTCTGCTTCGGATGATAGATAATCTCACCATCGCTGTCCATCAGATAGACATATTCCGATGAATTATCTGTATTTGCCTTATTAAAAAGCTGCTCAATGCTGCTGTAGTTCATATCAACCAGCAAAACACCCAGCGTAGAATTTCCGTTGCTTGTCAGTTCCACTGCACGGCTTAAGGAAACAACCCAGTAATAGCGGTAAGTTGCATTGTCAAACAGATTCTGTACATGTGGAGTGGAAAAATGCAGGTTTTCCATCTGATCCACCGCATTGACAAACCACTCCTGATCGACAATGTCCGAATTATCCTTCTCATTGGTGACCGGTGCTGCAGCAACCAGTTTACCATCGTTCGTATAACATGCGATACTGATCAGGTTATCTTTATTCGCCTCATATAAAAGGTTCATCTCCTCATCCACAGAATCCACTGCAAGATCCTTATCCTTAATGACACTATAGTACATCGCATCCGAAATGCGCCGCATGTTTCTAAGATACGTTTCCAGATTGATGGCAGTCTGATTCAAAAGCTGCTCCGAGCTTTCGATTGTCATGTCCTCCATTCGATTGACAAAACGATTATAAAGTGTCACGCCAAGAATCCCCATACTGCATACAGAGACAATCGTAAATGAAACCGATATCGTAAACTGTATCGTCTGGGGTTTGACACGTTTTGCAAGGTATTCCGCTATTTTCCGGTAAAATTTTTCTATTGTTTTCACTTTTCGCCCAACTTACCTGCCTTATATTTTGATGGTGACATTCCAAATTGTTTTTTAAACACATAGCTGAAATAGTTCGGATCAGAATATCCAACTTTTTCTGCAATAATATAAGTTTTCTCGTCTTTCGTCAAAAGCAGATCCACTGCCTGCTCCATGCGATAGTCCGTGAGATAATTGATAAATGTTTTTCCGGTTTCCTTCTTAAAAACAGTGGAAAAATATGCTGCACTCACATTCAGATAACTGCATATCGTCTCAATACTCAACTCCTGATCTGCATAATGCTCCTTCACATACTCTACTGCTCTTGTCACAAAAGATTTTGTGGTGTCCTGACGTTCGTTTGTCACCTGGCGCTGCATCTTCATACAGTTTTCCTTCAGCCATGCGCCAAGCGCATCTGTGGATTCCAACTGTAACGCCTGATTATATAAATCGCTGTTGTTGCCAAACACTTCGTCCATGTTAATCTGGTTATTGCTTCCAAACCGGAAAATTTCTGCAATCAGTTCCATGACAAGAATCCGGTAGTTCTGCAGAGACATTCTCGTCTTTGCCATCTGCCCCGTAAACTCTGCAATTGCTTCCTCCAACGGCTCCTGCTCACCCATCTTGACTTTCTTTAAAATTTTCTCGATGTAAGCTTCCTCCCAGTGTTCATCCACGCTCTCCTGTGGATCCATCTCTGCGATATTGATGGCTCTTGTATTTCCATATAAAACACGATAAGAGGTTGCATTCTTTGCACCGTGATAAGAGAGTGAAAGCTGCGAAAGCTGATTGCACACATGACCGATTCCCGCGGTGACAGTCGCCTTGCAGACACGCTTTGCCATTTTGCAGAACCGATCCATATCATCGGTAAAATGTGTGACGCTGTCCACATCGGAAAGCTGTGCGATCACAAGGATATCTCCAAGATAGGTCACCGTCCTGCAATTCCATTTCTCGGTCAACTGTTCCTCCGCAAGTTTTTTCACAGAGACAGTGAGTAAAAATGGATCAATTGGCACATTTTCCGGATTCGTTGTACTGATATGTAAAACAGTGACCACATAGTATGGTCCTGTCAGGTTGATCTGATAGTTTTGCACATATTTTTCAATCTGTGACTCCGGGATTCTTCCTTCAATCAGCGAAGTATAAAAATTCTCCTGTAAAACAGGAAGACTTTCCATATAATATTCCCGCAGTTTGTCGATATTTCTTTTTTCGTCCAGCTCTTTATCGAGGTTGACCTTGATCCGCTCAAACACTTCCCGCAGTTCATTGGAATTGATCGGTTTTAAAATATACTCCTCGGCCTCAATTTTAATTGCCTCTTTCGCATACTCAAATTCATCAAAGCCGGAGAAAATGATCACTTTCACTTTCTGGTAGAGTTCTTTGAGCTTTTTGCAGAGTGTAAGTCCGTCCATATATGGCATCTTGATATCTGTCATGACCACATCCGGCTGCAGTTCCTCCGCCATTTCCAAAGCCTCCACACCATTTCTGGCATAGCCTGCAATGGAAAATCCCATGCTCTCCCAATCGAGTTTTTTCATGATGACTTGAAATACTTCTTCCTCATCATCTACAAGTAAAACGGTATATTGGTTCATAATTTCTGCCCTTTATTTTCTTTTATTTCTTTTCATCTTTCTTTATGCACCGTATTTGTCATTCATTTTTTTCCACAAAACGCCAAAAATAATCGTACAGATTACAATCTGTGCCAGTGCGACATAAAGATCCACAAAAAGAAGAAACGTCATTACAAGTGTTGCAAAACCAAAAAAGAGAATGAGCGCTCCACCTTTTTTTGCATACGCCTTTTCATCTTTTACCGGTTCTTTATTCTTTCCCCGAATGGTTGAAACGTCCTGCAAAATCATCAGTTTCAATCCATAATACATACAGATCACAAATAAAAGTAATGGAATTCCTGCCTGTTCTAAAATCGTCTGTGTTGTCATCTTTTTTCTCCCTTAAGTAATAATAGCGGCTGAAAAGCTCCAGCCGCTATTATTATAATATAAAACTTATGATGATTCAAAATGATTTGTACTTTATTATTTCTTAGCAACGTATTTTCTGATATCAAGAGAAATAGCTACGAAGATTACGATACCAATTGCAATGTACTGTGCGTTCGCATCTACTCCCAAGTACTGTAATGCTGCTTTTAATAACTCGAATACGGCAACACCGATGATAGCGGAAGAAACTTTACCACGTCCACCTGTAACGGATACACCACCGATCGTACAAGCTGCGATCGCTTCCATTTCGTAACCATATCCTAAGTTAACGGATGCACCACCGGCTTTTGCGCCAAGCATGAAACCTGCAAGACCATACATAGCTGCTGCTTTCATGTAGATTAAGATCATAGTTGCTTTTACAGGAACACCAGCAACTTCTGCTGCCTGTGGGTTACCACCGATCGCATACATATATTTTCCATGACGTGTCATGTTGAAAATGAACCATGTGATAACTGCTACTAAAATTGCGATCCAGATCAGCCAGCTGATTCCAAGGAATTTGCCGTTTGCGATATCTGTGTAGGATTTTACATAACCACCAAGTGGTGTAGCTCCTGTGTAGATCAGTGAAATACCATAAACAATTTCCATCATTGCCAGCGTAGCGATGAATGGAGGTACGCTTAGGTAAGCGATGAAAAAACCTGTGATACTACCAAATGCTGCACAGATTGCCATGACAACGATCAATGCCAGGAATACATTCATTGGCTGCATATCCGGGAAGAACTTTCCGGAATAATCAATACGCTGTAATAATGTACCGGCAATACATGCTGCGAAACCGATCATACGTCCTGCGGAAAGGTCACATCCTGCGGTGATTACACATCCTGCAATACCAAGGGCGATGACAAGTCGTGAACTCATGTTCATCAAAATGTTCATTAAGTTGTTTCGTGTAAGGAAGTTATCAGATGTCAATCCGGTGTAGATAACCAGAATAAACATTACAATGATAACGCCATTGTTGATAATAAAATCTTTTGCTTTCTGCTGTTTTGTCTTTTCCATTCTATTGTCCTCCTCTATCAGAATTTGGTTGCGAAGCCCATGACTCTTGCCTGAGTCATCTCTTCCGGCTGATCGATCTCGCCGGTAAGTTTACCGTTACACATAACGCAGATTCTGTCTGCCATACCAAGAAGTTCTGACATTTCTGATGAGATCATAATGATTGCTTTTCCCTGTTTTGCCAGATCGCTCATGATCTCATAAATCTCATGTTTTGCACCGACGTCGATACCACGGGTCGGCTCATCCATGATCAGTACGTCAGGATCATTTGCAAGCCATCTTGCTACGATAACCTTCTGCTGGTTACCACCGGAAAGGTTTGCGATGTGTTCCTTCATACTTGGTGTCTTAATGCTTAACTTCTTAATGCTGTCATCCACAACCTGATTGATTTTCTTGTGGTCTAACACAAATCCTGCTTTAAGGAATTTATTGTATACAGAGACACCTACATTATCTTTGATGGAAAGACATCCGAAGATACCATTTCCACGACGATCCTCTGTAATAAGTCCGATACCTGCATTCATTGCATCAATAGGATGTTTGATCCTGGTTTTCTTGCCGTGCATATAAATCTCGCCGGATGCGATACCGCGGATACCGAAAATACCTTCCATCAACTCGGTTCTCTGTGCACCTACCAGTCCACCAAATCCAAGGATCTCACCTTTTCTCAATTCAAAGCTTACATGCTGGAATGATTTTTCATGGATAGAACATAAGTCTTTTACTTCCATGATGACTTCACCCGGTTTGTTCTCCTTCGGTGGATATACATTGGTAAGTTCACGGCCTACCATCTTTGCAATGATCTGGTCTGTTGAAAGTTCTGCTGCCGGCCAGGTTCCTACATAGGTACCATCCCTCATGATCGTGATATCATCTGCGATACGCTTGATCTCATCCATCTTGTGGGAAATGTAAACCATTGCAACGCCCTTGTCCCTCAGATCATTCATGATACGGAACAGCGCTTCTACTTCGTTATCAGAAAGAGAAGATGTCGGCTCGTCGAAGATCACGACTTTTGCCTGCTGTGAAACTGCCTTTGCAATTTCTACGGACTGCATCTGTCCAATGGAAAGAGTTCCGAGCTGTGCTTTTGGATCAAAATCCATTTTTACCTCTTTTAACCATCTCTCTGTCTCTGCATACATAGTTTTGTGGTCGATCATCTTAAATGGTCCGAATCCCTTGGTCGGGAAACGTCCTAAATAAAGGTTCTCTGCCACGCTTCTTGCAGGTACCGGCTGTAATTCCTGATGTACCATCGCAATACCATACTTCATTGCCTCATCCGGATTGTTGATCTCAATCTTCTTGCCATCCAGAATGACTTCCCCCGCATCCATTCTGTAAATACCGAAAAGGCATTTCATCAGAGTGGATTTTCCTGCACCGTTTTCGCCCATCAGTGCATGAACTGTTCCTGGTCTTAATGAAAGCTGTACATTATCCAACGCTTTTACACCAGGGAAAGATTTGCAAACACCCTTAAGCTCCAGTTTATATTCAGCCATTTTGCTCCTCCTTTATAAATTCAGGTCTATTACCTGTTTTATTTTATGTTGATACAGATCAAAAATCTGTGTAATGTCAATATTCAGAATTCCTTACCCATTATTACTTCCGCTGTTTCAAATACATGACATTTTCATAATTCTTTTCGTTATCAAATCAATTAAGATCGTCTTGTGTCAGTCTTTTCAAGACAAGTGCGGGTGCCATTCAAACACCCGCACCGCTTTTTTCATTTTACTTTTTCAATGTAGCAATGATTGATTATTTAACCATGTCAAGGATTTCCTGGGCATTGTCTTTTGTAACTTTCACGTAGTCACAACCAATGTAGTGCTCGTTTCCAGCACCTGATAAGTAGTTGATAGCTGCGTCTGCTGCACTGTGGGACTGTGAGAAGTGATCGTTAAATACAGTACCTGTCATTGTTCCTGCAAGAACATCTTCAAGTGCTTCTGATAAAGCATCAACACCTACTAAGTAGATATCTTCACCTACAGTACGTCCTGCGGATTCGATTGCCTGTAAAGCACCAAGTGCCATTGCGTCGTTGTTACAGAATACAACTTCGATATCATTACCATTCTGGCTTAAGGAGTTAGCTACTAACTGCTGGGCTGTAGCCTGATCCCACATACCAACCTGATCGTCTAAGCAGTTTACTTCTAATCCGGCATCTTCAAGAGCTTTGATAGAGTACTCTGTACGATACTGAGCATCAACGTTCTCTGGGTCACCTTCGATCATGATGTAGTCGATTTTTCCGTTTCCGTTCATATCAACTGTGTCAAGACCAAGATCAGCGATCATTTCGCCCTGGTATGTACCGGACTGACGAGCGTCACATCCAACGTATGTTACATCCCAGTTGTTATCTGCCCATCTCTGCTCCTCAGAAGCATCTGGCTCACGGTTGATGTATACAAGAGGGATACCAGCTTCAACAACCATATCTGTGATTGTCTCTGCGGATGAAGAGTTAACTGGGTTGATGATCAAAACGTCAACACCCTGTGTGATGAAGTTCTGAATCTGGTTTGTCTGTGTAGCCTGGTCGTTAGCACCATCTACGATTGTGATATTGTCTTTTGAGAATCCCTGTTCTACTAAGTAGTTCTCAAGTTCTCCACGGAATAATGTCATGAAGTTATCAGCGAACTGATAAATACATACACCAACTTTTTTATCAGCTAAGTCTCCGTTTGCTGCATCTGCTGTTGCGTCTGCTGCATCGGATGCCTCTGTGGATGCTGCTGCATCATTTGTTGTTGTGGTTGTTGTTGAATTGTCTGATGTTGTTGTATCAGAGCTGTTTCCGCATCCCATTGCCATGGATGCTACCATTGTCATTGCAAGAATTACACTAACTACTTTCTTTTTCATATAAGAAAACCTCCCTTAATGTATTTGGTAACTTCTTGTTACATGATGCATTATAGCAACCGTCCCTATAAAAAAACATATAAAATACTTCTTTTTTTCTTGAAAATCCTTCTGTGTTCATTGTGCAATATGTTCAATATGAAAAGTGTATTTTCGTTATATTTTGGTTATTTTTCTCCTTTTTCTGTTGTTTTTACGAAATTTCTTAGATTTTCTTTGGTCTTTTGCACAAAATGGGCGTCTGCCAGGATTCCCGGCAAACGCCCATTTTACGCGGTTTTTCATGTTCTTTTTTGCTTTTTTCTGTAAAGCAGCCGCTTTTTTTCAAAGGTATTATAATGTAATACCGCAGCCTTTCAGCAACTCTCTCGCAGTGTCTAAGGAATCCACGCCGTGAAGGTTTTTGATCGGTGCAAATTCTCTTTCACGCACAACTTCATATGGAATGCAGTCATCCATCATATGTACCATATCCAGCACTAAAGTTTCAAACTTGTATCCGTTTGGCTGCTCCGGTTTCACCATATTTCCTTCCAGATCAATATGAGGAATTTTCTTCTCCACCACATGGATCGGCATACGTGCGTCTGCGATCTGCTCTAATTTTTTTTCAGAGAAAAGATAGTTTAAGATCACGCCAAAGCCGTAAAGCAGATCTCCATTCTCTTTTCTTGCAGTTGCCATCTCCTGCGTCATCTCATAATACTCTGCGATGGATGGTTTTCCATCCTCAGTACAAAGCACGCCAACTTTTTCATCCGGTGCCGCCTTGCGCACTACCTTCGCTCCACTCTCACAGCCAGAAACGATTGTTGCGCCGATAAATAGCGGATCCGCAATTCTCTGTAAGCAGTTGTCCACTGCAAACACATTGATCCATTCAAGTCCTCTTGCGTGGATGTCATCTAATAATCCTGCGCTCACCATGGAACCAAACCATCCACCGTTTCCGTTTGGAGACATTGCCACCTCGGTATCAGATTCCATATAGACACGTCCCTCGTGGTCACATGCCGGAACCATCTCCTGAATGAAAAATTTTACATAGTCTTTTGGATAGCCAAAATAATGATGCTCCTCAAAAAAAGTAACGGTATCTTTATGATTAATATTGCTTGTCATAATGTACATTGGAACGTAAGCACCGGCTTCATCCGTCACATCCATCAGATTACGGAAAAGCTGCTCGAATAAATAAAGTTCCCGGTTCACACCGATATTTAATGTTCCCTTCGGTCTGTCCAACCCCAGTCTTGTTCCCTGTCCGCCAGCTAAAAGCACTGCTCCTACTTTTCCTGCCCGGATTGCATCCAGTCCTGCTGCTTTAAACTCGTCTCTGCGCGCCTCGATCTCCGGCACTTCCACTGCTTCTAACGGTGCGAACACACCGCGCTCATTCACAGTCTCTTTTCTCTGGATATGTTCTAAAATCGACCAGTCGATCTGTTCTAAACGCTCTTTGAGCGCTGCATTCTGTTCCGGCGTATTGCGCTCCATGCTCGCTCTGATGTACACCTGTTTCTCATCTTCCCAAATTTTCATGAAATCCTTCTCCTGTTTTCTCCTGTTTTATCTCTCCTTTTAGTGTTCGATAAAACCTGTTATTTTTGAACAAATTTCCGTCAAATTCATTCATCTTATATGCCGTCTATTTTAGCATAATTTCCCTATGTCCGCAAACTTTCGGACTTTTTCGCAATTCTGGTTTTCTAATTCAACCCGCGGAAACCTTTTCCGATAATCTCACTGCTGTTGGTGATCGCAATGAAAGCGGACGGCTGATTTTCGTGGATGAAGTTACGGAGTTCCACAGCCTGGCTTCGCTTCATAACAGAGAGAATAACTGCTTTGTCGTTATGCTGATAAGCACCCTCGGCATGATATACCGTTGCACTGCGGTTTAACTTCTGGGTGATAAACTCACAGATTGGTTCCGGATCATTGCAGATAATGGTGAAGTATTTGCACATGTTAATACTCTCGATCACATTGTCGACCACCAGTGATTTTGCCAGAAGTCCGCAGAGGGAAAACAGACCTGTCTGCGCATCGAAGACAAGGCAGGATGCAAGTACAATAAACAGGTCTACCAGAAACAGCGCACCTCCGATATTCAGTTTCGTGTATTTCTTTAAGATCATGGCGATAATATCCGTACCACCACCGGAAGCTCCGACATTAAATAAGATGGCTGAACTCGCCGCTGGAAGCACGATCGCATAGATCAGTTCCAGCACCGGCTGTGAGGTGAGTGGCGCAGACATTGGGAACCATTTCTCCGCTGCACTTAACCCAACTGACATCAGCACACTGACATAGACAGTCTTGATTCCAAAACTTTTTCCAAGAAAAATAAATCCCAGCACAAGCAGTGCCATATTGATAATAAATGTGATATTTCCAGGGGTTGTCGGCATAATGGCGCTCAAAACGACCGCAATACCAGTCACTCCACCGAAAGAAAAGTTATTCGGGAACTTGAATACATACACGCCGACAACCAGAATAAGCGTTGCCACGGTAAGTACAAAATATTCTTCTATTGTGCGTTTTACACGTCCTGCATTTTTAAACATTGTTTTTTCCTCTGTTTGATTCATTTGTTATTTTCTGCAAATCTTTTTTTCCTATTATGTGAATTGCACACATATTCTACTATACAATCAAAGAAAAAGATATATTTTCATTTTATAATTCTTTTCGTATTTCTTTTTAATTGTATAACAATTAATATTATTTATCTATATTCACCGACTTATTCACATTATCCACATAGTTATCCACATATTATCTGATACTTCCCCAGTTTCATCCACATATTCTAATTATATGATCCAGTCTGCGAGAATCATATATAAATTCAAAATACCATTTCACGATTCAAGTGTTTCCAATCACAGAGACAAGATATGCTCTGCGAATCTCGCTCCGATTAGCGGTCGTCGCCATAACAAAAAAAGAACCGACACACGAAAACATTCTTTCAAACGCTCTTCGCATACGGTTCTTTCTTATTATTATGTTCCGATCAATTGCAATTAAGCAAGTGCTGCTGTGATGATTGCCATAGAATATACTTCAGAAGCGTTACATCCACGGGACAGATCGTTGATTGGTGCATTTAAACCAAGTAAGATTGGTCCGTAAGCTTCGAAGTTACCAAGACGCTGTGCAATCTTGTAACCAATGTTACCAGCATTGATGTCAGGGAATACAAATGTGTTTGCATGTCCTGCAACCTGAGAATCTTTGCATTTTGTACGTGCAACACGTGGAGAAACTGCTGCATCGAACTGGATTTCTCCTTCGATCGGAAGCTCTGGATATTTTTCTTTTGCTTTTGCTGCTGCGTTGCGCATCTTGTCAACATCCTCGCCCTTACCGGAACCAAGTGTTGAGTAGCTTAAGAATGCAACCTTTGGATCGATACCGAAAATCTTAGCACACTCTGCTGTCTCACCGGCGATCTCTACTAACTCATCCTCTGTTGGATGAATGTTGATTGCACAGTCAGCCATTGCAAGTACTTCGTTCTCGCCTGTAGCTGCCGGACGTACCATGATGAAGCAGGAAGATACGATCGTATTACCCGGTTTTGTTTTGATCAACTGTAATGCCGGACGTACTGTATCTGCTGTAGAGTATGTTGCTCCACCAAGAAGGGAATCAGCAACTCCCATTTTTACTAACATGGTACCAAAGTAGTTTGCCTGAGAAAGAATTCCTCTTGCCTGCTCTGGTGTAACACCTTTGCTCTTACGAAGTTCACAGAACATCTCAACCATCTCGTCAAATCTGTCGTACTTCATTGGATCGATGATCTCTGCTCCACGGATATTGAAACCGCTCTCTTCTGCTACTTTTGCAATCTCATCCGGGTTACCAACTAAAATTGGATGTAAGAAGTTGCTTGCAAGAAGTCTGGAAGCTGCCTCTAAGATACGAGGATCATTTCCTTCTGTAAAAACAATTTTTTTCGGGTTCTTTTTCAAGATGTCAATTAACTGACCAAATCCAAACATTTTATTTTCCTCACTTTTCTTTTTCTCTAAAACCGTGTCTATGTACCGGATAAACACAATTTTCGGCACTTTTGCCGTGACATGCTTACATTATATAGCAGTTTTTTGGAAATTCAATGTTTGTATTCAAATAAATGCAGTTTTATTTTTCATCCTGAGAAATTGTCTCGTGTTCTTCTGTTTCTTTTAATGCTTCCTGAAATTCCGGCGACTGTGCGATTTTGATCGCCTTAAAAATATTCGGCACATGATGTTCCCCGTCCGGTTTTGTCGCAAGCATAAAACGGCGGAAAAGGAAAAGCATACAGATACTGATCACGGAAACCAGATCTTCTCCGGCTGTCGTTGTCTGAACGATCATATGACGCGCGATCACGAAAATCAGGGCTTCAATAATATTGGCAGTATTTGGTTTACATAACATTTTTAGGAATTCCACACCAATGACAACGCCGAGCACTGCATCCAGAAATTCTAAAAACGCAACCGTCTCCTCTCTGTGACGCCACAGTTCTCCAATCTGCGGAAAAATTCCGATCACCGCTATCACAATTCCAATGACCACAACTGCCGCCATGACCATATCCATCACATCGCATGCATCAACAATTCTTTTTCTCACTTTATCCCACATTCGCTTTTCTCCTTTTTTGTAGTTTCAGAACGTTTTTGCCAACAGAAAAACATTCTGTCTTATGCATTTTTCTTATAACAAAAGAGTCGTAGTATCACTGCTGCGGCTCTTTACGGTTTCTGTTCTTAAATTTAAAATCCGAGCATCGCCCTTCGAGTCCAGTCCACGGACGTTACCTCCACAGTTAACTCGGTCCAGGCACCCTCACGGCACACAAGAGCTTTTACTTAGGGCTGCTCCATTCCTGACCTGACCCGGTTCGTAAATTCCTGTTGCGTAAGACCCAAACGTCAACGCCACTTATGAAGGGCTGCTCCGCAAAGAGATAACCCTCAGTTTGATATCACCCCAGCTATAGCGGATTGCTGGTTCAGGGTACCGCTGCCACCCCGGCTGCTCGGAGATTTAAGTATAGCTTATAATAACCTTCATTGTCAAGAGTTCACAGGGAATCTGTCACCGTTTCCTGTTTTTTCCTCTTTTTCTTTTCTCTTAACTCCCGGAAAAAATCAGACAACATCATCGAGCACTCTTCCTCCAAAACGCCTTTTTCAATCTCCACCTGATGGTTAAATGCAGCCATCTGTAAAAGATTCAGCACCGAACCTGCGCATCCTGCCTTCGGATTCATCGTGGCAATGACCACTTTTTTCATGCGGCTCTGCACGATCGCTCCGGCGCACATCTGGCATGGCTCCAATGTCACATACATCGTACAATCCTCTAACCGCCAGTCACCGGTCTTTTTGCTCGCTTTTTTGATCGCGGTCAATTCCGCGTGTGCCAACGTATTTCCTTCGGTGTTTCTTCTGTTATATCCTCTCGCAATAATCGTGCCATCCTGCACGATCACGCACCCAATCGGCACCTCATCCAGGGCATATGCTTTTTTCGCCTCGCGGATGGCTGCCTTCATATATTTTTCGTCCTGCGTCATTTTCATTTTTCTGTTTTCCTGTTCTGGTACTCTGTATACAATGATACACTATTTATCGCATCACTACCATAGAAATATTTTTGCTTTTTTTGTGGTGTCGTATATAATGTTATATAAGAATTTTTCCATTCGAGGTTTTTATGCAGAATAACACACAACTGCCCACCGGGCTTTCTTTTTCCTACGAAACAGAGCGATTAATTTTACGGCTTCCCTCCACGGATTATCTGCGGGAAATCCATGATTTTTTATATCGTAACCGCTCCTGCTTTGAAAAATATGAACCAACCGTCCCTGAGAATTATTACACACTCGATTTCCAGCAGACGCTCGCCAGATGCGAGTTAAAACTTGCGCTCAAGCTTTCCAGTGTGCGCTTTTATGTTTTTTTGAAAGAAGATCCATCTACCATCATCGGTACGGTCTGTCTGCACAATATTATAAAAATGCCTTATTTCACGAGTGAGGTCGGCTATAAATTCGATGCGTCTTATCAGCATCATGGATATGCCCGAGAAGCTCTTTCTATGGCACTGTCTGTCGGCTTTTATGGTCTCGGACTCCACAAAATCTTTGCCCGCTGCATGCCTGAAAATACGCCTTCCAGAAACCTGCTGCATGCCACAGGTTTTTTCGAGGAAGGAATTGAGCGCGACAGTATTCTCATTCAGGGAAAATGGGAAAATCACATCCGCTACGCTATCTTAAATCCCGATGAAATCCATTCATAAATGGACAGTTCCCTCTCAATTATTGTCCTGTATTATTCATCTAACGTGTGATACCAATAGCCAAACTGGTTGATGTGATCGGTCGTCATAAACTCCGGGAAACCAAAGATTGCTGCCATCACGCGCTCCTGCTGCTGATAAATCCCCGGGACACCGATAAACCATTTGTCCTCTTCGAGCTTTCCCAACACCAGATAGCGGTAATTGAAAAATCCGTGCAGCAAAAAGCTGTTATTTCCAAGATACCAGTATTTTCGCGGCAGTTCACGCAGGTCTTTCAGTTCAATGCGCACACACTCCACATTTTTATCCTCCGGCAATGTAAAATAGGGATACGTGTTTTTGAACCGCTCCCACGTGTCCACCCAGACAAACTTCGGAAAAATATTGCGCATTGGCATTTCCGTTGCATGAAGCTCCTCTGCAGCATTTTCTCCGTTTTTATCTGCAGGATTTTCCGTTTTTTTCGCGGTCACTTTTTCCGCGTTCACTCTTTCGGCGGTCGCTCTTTCCGCGATATTCTCGTTTTTCTCATTTTCTTTCTGGTTTTCTGTTCCACCCACGTCAAATCTTTGCGGTTCCCACAACCTGATATTTTCTGTTTTTACTGCAAATGGCTTTCCTTCCGTCCAGCGTGTCATGGCAATCGCGCCTTCCTCTCCTGCAAAAACCATTCCATCCATCTCGGCAAACGAGTATTCTGATCCTCCAATCTGATCTGCTTTTATAATTGTTCCATAATCTCCGCTTCCTTTTATCATTCTCATCTCTCCCATCGGGAACGCAAGCATCTGCCCTCCCTCTACTTTAAAAAGGTATACCTGATCCATTCCCATCCGAATTGGTGTTCCACGCAGATGCACTTCAATCCTGCATTCATTTCCCCTGATCTCCACTTTTGCAAATCCCGCGTTGATTCCTTTTGTTCCGTTTTCGTATGCATATATATATGTAATAAAACGTTTGATTCCTGCCATCGGATGCTCCCGGCATTTATTTTGTTGCTACTATATATATTCATTGGTCGGTTATGATATGCGTGATTTTTCAAAAAACTTACATTATGAAACGTGGCTGAGTGATCACAGAAATGTTTAAATTTATCTTCTTTATTCTTGACAGAAGTATGGTTCTCTGCTATTATAATATCAGTAACAATTACTATTATTAAAAAGAAAGGGTGATTATCATGCTAAAATATAGTAGACAACGTGAAGCAATCAAGACCTTCCTTGCCGGCAGATATGACCACCCTACTGCTGAAACTGTTTATCTCGGCATCAAAGAAGAGTTTCCGAATATCAGTCTCGGCACTGTATACCGTAATCTGTCATTACTTTCTGACATCGGTGAGATTCAGAAATTATCGACCGGTATCGGACCTGACCGCTTTGACGGGAATCCGGCTCCACATTATCATTTTATCTGCAAACATTGTGGCAGCGTTTTAGACCTTTCCGTAGATGGTCTTGATCATATCAATGTCCTTGCAAATCAGGGATTTGATGGTGAAATTGAAGGTCATATTACATATTTTTATGGAAAGTGCGCAGACTGTAAAAAGAACAGTTAACGGTACAGTTCCAGTTGTTCTGCGAACTATACAGCTTTCTATAAAAAATATAAGAAAAGTATTGACAAAATATATTTTTTAAATTAAAATCAGTAATAGTTACTATTATCAAAAGCTAAATAAAATTTAAATAAGAAAAGGAGAACAAAATTATGACAAAATGGGTTTGTACAGTATGTGGATATGTTTATGAAGGAGAGGCTGCACCAGCAGAGTGTCCAGTCTGTCATGTAGGCGCTGATAAGTTCAAAAAAGTAGAAGGTGATCTTACACTTGCTGCTGAACATGAATATGGCGTTTACGCAAAAACAGTAAAAAACAATCCAGAAATCAGTGATGAAGACAAAAAATACATCTTCGATCAGTTAAAAGCAAACTTCGATGGCGAATGCTCTGAAGTTGGTATGTACCTCTGCATGGCTCGTATCGCTCACCGTGAGGGATATCCGGAAGTTGGTCTTTACTGGGAGAAAGCTGCTTACGAAGAGGCTGAACATGCAGCAAAATTTGCTGAGTTGTTAGGTGAGGACTTAGAGCCAAACATGAAAGCTACTACAAAAGATAACCTGAAATGGAGAGTTGACTGTGAGTTCGGTGCTACTGCAGGTAAATTTGATCTTGCAAAATGCGCTAAGAAAAACAACCTTGATGCAATCCATGACACTGTTCATGAGATGGCAAGAGACGAGGCTAGACACGGCAAAGCCCTTCAGGGATTACTTGAGAGATACTTTGGATAAGCTACAAGCCGAGTAAATATAAAAAGAGGAGGCATTGGAATAGGGAATTTATTCACTATTCCAGTGGCTTCTCTTTTTATATTTGTTGGGCGACAGCCCAACAGCGAGAAGAAGCGCAGCGGATTCGAGCTGGCTCGGCTTGCAGCGTAGCGAGATAATACTTGCCCGGCACATCTGATTTTATTTTTCATTCTTTCCTTTGATGTTTGAGTAAACGGTTTTCGCTCCGATTCCATCCAACCGTCCGATTTTTCCTGACAGAGCATTGATCACATCCTGTGGCGCATCAATTGCCACGCTGATAATATTAACCTCACGCTCTCTGTATGGGATTCCCATTCGGCCAATAATATACTTTCCATATTCATGCAAAAGATGATTCAACGCCTCGATGGATTCCGGATTCTCCACAATAATTCCGATTAATGCAATTCTTGTTTCCATGATACTCCTCCCTTCTCTGACACCAGTTGTTTTCACCTGCAACTGCAAAAATTACAGTGTAACCTTGTGATTTTCTTTTATATATGCCATCAAACCTTCACAGCCATTTTTCACATCCTGATAAGTTGCCTCAAAATCACCGGTATACCACGGATCAGCGACGTCTCCTGCCTCCGACAACCTATGAGTATGTTCATATCCTGCAAAGGACAGCATTTTGTAGATTTTTCCCTGACTGTCCTCGCCCCCGGCAATTCTTATCATGTTACGGATGTTCGCAGTATCCATGCCGATCAGATAATCATAGTATAAATAATCATTTCCTGTCATCTGGCGCGCCCTGTGCGGGATGAGCGGAATATTCTCTTCCTTAAGTTTCCTTACTGTTCCATAGTGTGGCGTGTTTCCGATTTCTTCGCAGCTTGTCGCCGCAGAATCAATTTCAAAATAATCTGCCATGTTTGCTTCCGCCGCCAGATAGGCGAATACACTCTGCGCCATAGTGCTGCGGCAGATGTTGCCGTGGCAGATGAATAGGATTTTTATCATAATTTTGTTTTCTCCTTGATTAGCCGGTTTTTCTGAGTATGTTGTGCGATGCTCTGCAATTAGGAATTACTATAAGTACATTCCTATAACTACCATGCTGTTTTATAAATCTATAGATTCCTATCCCACTTCCCGCCTATACTCCTCAATTACCTCAAGAAACCGCTCTCCATACTTCGCAAATTTATTTTCGCCCACACCTGAAACGTCCAGCATTTCAGGCTTGGAAGCCGGCATTTTTGCTGCCATATCGATCAAGGTCTTGTCACTGAAAATAATATACGGCGGCATACTTTCCTCACGTGCAATTTCAAGGCGGAGTTTCTTAAGTCGTTCAAACAGCTTGTAGCCGGAAGATGTAAGTGTTTCCACACTCTTTGCTTTCTTTTTCGTTTTGGCTGCCTTTTCCGGCTGTTTATCTTCATCTGTGATCTTAATGGAAACAGAAGCCTCTGGATTTTTCAAACCACTGATATCGCCAAGTTTGAGGACCTGATAATCTCCCACACGAAGATATCCCTCTAATACCAGCTGCTCGATCAAACGTCTTAACAGATTCTTGTTCGTTCCTGCCAGAACGCCGTATGACTTGTAGCGAACAGCTCCTATTTCCTCCAGCCTCGCCGTCTTAGCTCCGGCAACAGTGTCAATGATGATCTGCCTTCCATATCTTCCCTTCGCTTCGTATACGCAGTTGATCACTTTTTTGGCTGCTTCTGTCATATCCAAAGTTTCAAATTCCCGCAGGCAATTGCCGCAGTCCTGACATGGTTTTTCCGGATTTTCCCCGAAATACTTTAAAATATAATTGCGCAGACATTCTGTTGTATAGCAGTATCGCTCCATGACTTGCAGCCGCCGGGCATCCCTTTCCCTGACCGTCTCCCTGTCCGCCGGATCGAGATCCTGCATTTCCTTATGATCCAATAAAAACCGGTTGATCACAATATCCTGCGGTGAAAATAAAAGAATGCACTTAGCGTCAAGCCCGTCACGACCGGCTCTTCCTGCCTCCTGATAATAGTTTTCCATACTCTGCGGCATATTATAATGAATGACAAAACGGACATTCGATTTATCAATTCCCATACCGAACGCATTTGTTGCAACGACAATACTTGTGTAGTCGAATACGAAATCATCCTGCATTTTTTTCCGCTCCACAGCGCTCATTCCTGCATGATATTTTCCCACAGAAATCCCCTTGCTCTTAAGCAGTTCATATATATTGTCAACGTTTTTCCTTGTTGCGCAATAGATAATTCCACTGTCACCGCTATGCCCGGAAATATATTTCAAAATGTACTGTTCTTTATTCTTTGGCTTTTCCACTTGAAAAAACAAATTTTCCCTGTCAAATCCATTTACCAATGTAAAAGGATTCTGCAGCCCTAACGTGCAGATAATATCTTCGCGGACGGTTTCTGTTGCCGTAGCTGTAAATGCACTGATAATCGGACGTTTTTCCAGTGTTTTGACAAATTCAACAATTTTCATATAGCTTGGGCGGAAATCCTGCCCCCACTGTGAGATACAGTGCGCTTCGTCCACTGTCACCATTGAAACAGGTACGCTTTTTGCAAGAGCGAGAAAGCCCTCTGTGACGAGCCGCTCCGGCGCTATATAAATAATTTTGTAAATGCCCTGTCTTGCTTTCCTGATCGTCTCATTATAATCCTTTTCAGAAAGGGAGCTATTGATAAATGCCGCCGGCACTCCTGCCTCATTTAATGCTTTGACCTGATCCTGCATAAGTGAAATAAGCGGCGAAACCACCAATGTGATTCCCGGCAAAAGCACCGCCGGAATCTGATAGCACACAGATTTTCCTGCGCCTGTCGGCATGACTGCAAAAGCATCTCTCCCCGCCAGGATACTGTCGATCACAGATTTCTGTCCCGCCCTGAATGAATCATATCCAAACAAAATTTTTAATGCCTGTTCGGGGGTATGGTATTTGTCATTATTACATGTATCTTTTGTTTCCGCGTCCGAAGTATTTTTTGATAATATTTTCATGTGTCATCCTAACTAAAATTGTGTTTGCTTCTAAATCTTTTTTCTGCATTGATTGGTTCATTTTTTTAACAACAACCGACAATATATCGCCTTTATTGTATTCTTTTATCGAAATAGTTTCAAGGAATTCATGAAAACGAAAAATATCGTTGGTTTTGCCTCTTCGATAACCGCATTTCATTGAGCACCTATAGTTCACATCTTGCTTTGTCAATTATAGTATTAAAATTCTCGCAAAAGTCAGCATAATCCGTATAACCTCGCAAGATCATTTTGTTATTCATTTCGGCTAGTGCTTTCTTAAATTCTTCCTCGTATCTTTTACGAATTTTGCAGCTTATAACACAATATCTACTATCATTTTTGCGATATTCTTTTCCGAATTTAACTGGCACTTTGTGTTTTATAAATAATTTATCTGCCAGATATTCATCACAATCCAAAAATATATAAGAATATGTAAAAGGTGACATTGTTTTTAATTTCAAATAATTGTTCAAGATTCAACCTCCTTTTTTACTATCATAAACAGGTAAAATCTTTTCGTCGAGCAACTGCTGGTTGGCTATGCTGCAAATAAATTACCCCATAAACAACTTGAAGAGGACACGCGGTCCTCCTCAACTAAAAGCTCCATTGGGCTTACATTATATAAGATTGCTAAGGCTACTAAGTTATCGGCCTGTGGATAGCACTTTCCGGCTTTCCATTTATACACGGCCTGAGTTGATTCAAAACCCATATATTCCATGATCTGCTTCACAGAGATATTTCTCTGCCTGCGAATTTCTCTCATTCGCTCTCCACTTGCCACGATGTCGAAACGTGGTCGTTCCATATCGCGCCTCCTTTTTGAAAAACACTACTATATTCTGCAAAAATACCACATGAAAGTATCATAACACAAAATTGATCGTGTGTGTTATAAACTTATGGTTAAATAATAATGTATATCAGCATTCCTTCTTCTATCTTATCTGTATCATTTTTTCAAAAGATTGAGCGAAGCGCACATCATCTTCTTCTGTACGTTTTCTCGGTCCTTTTATATGATTTTTGTGCGAACCTCGTCTTGCTTTCTTGTTAAGATTCCTCTCCATCAACATCTGGTCTATATTTTCATCAGTATACCACTTGCCGGATTGGTGAATGGCATACGCACCTTTCCCAAGTGCCATAGCAGCTACCCCATAATCCTGAGATACCACAATATCCCCCTTATGGCAAATGCTGATCAGCTTGTAATCTACTGCATCAGTTCCTGCTCCGACAATAATCACATCGCTATAATCTGAATATAGCACATGGTTCGTATCACAAAGCAATGTTGTCGGAATATTATATTTTTCTGCCAATTATTCAACAATGCCCACCACCGGACAAGCATCTGCATCTACTAATATCTGCATTATTACCTCTATCCATCTTAATTATCTTGTCATTGAAAGTAAGTTCCTAATTTTCTCAATCAATGTAATATCCGCCGGCAACCACTCTACATTATTCAATTCATCCTTTGTTAACCATCTTGCTGCCTCATGCTCTTTTAGCACAAGATTTCCTCTTACAATTTGACACCAAAAACAATCCATAGAAAGATGAAACTGTGGATAGTCGTACTCAACTGTATCCATCAATTCTCCAACAGATACCTCCGTATCAAGTTCTTCTATAATTTCACGCTTCAACGCCTCCTGAGGTGTTTCTCCTGATTCAATTTTTCCACCCGGAAACTCCCAACCGCCTTTGAAATCACCATATCCACGCTGTGTTGCAAAAATGATTGTTTCTCCATTCTCGTTAACTGCTTTTATAATCGCAGCAACTACTTTTACTGTCTTCATATATCCTCCCATTAAGAATTCACAATGTACTCATAAATATCTTCTCGCACCGGAACGTCAAGTATCCACTCTATTTCCACTGCTGTTTTCTCGGTATTTGTCATTGTAAATTCTTTGGTATTTCCACTTGCTGTCATATGACCAAGATAATAGAACTCCTTCGAAACCTTGTCATCCTTGTTTTTTCTTACAAAAAGTTCTACTTGAATACCTCGTTCCTTTGCTTTCAAAAAATTTTGAACATCCTCCGACTGTAAATTTCTTCCAGATTTTGAAATAGCAATCAAACGATCTCTAAATCCTGGTATAAAATGATCTTCATATTTTGTGGTATCACTGATATCCTCTGCTTTATCATAATTAATGAAAACAGGAAATGTTTTCGTCTTTTTATCAAACTTATAACCACCAATATTTAATGGTACTTCGTTTTGCTCCCAGTTCAAAAGTCGGCAAACATCCTCATATGTATATTTCTGATATAAAACCAAATCTGTCTGATCATAAGTGTTCTTGTAATCTCTTTCATATCGACTTATTCCAAAGTCAACAAGTTCCTGAAGCACACCATAAAACTCATCATTTGCCAACATCTGCATAAATAATTTTGTTGGTTTATAATCATTTCCTTCTTGCTCCATAAATACGCATTGCGAATATGTCTTTTTACTTGCTCCAGCAGGAAATTTGTTTGTCATAACATTTACAATATTCTCCTTCTGGTCCTGACTGATATTTTTTCCATACTCTCTCATATCCTCTGATAAACCCGCAAATAAACCAATTTTTGATAAACCATGAGCGTATGTAAGTATTCTCTTTAGTATCTGAAGTTCCTGAATACGTTTTCCATTAGCCAATTTTTTCGAAACAAATTCAATTACTTTTTCTTCATCCTCAGATAACCGAATCTTATATTCTTTCTCATATTTCACCAGAAACTTATAATATGATCCGAGGCTATTGTTATCAAATATTCGCATAACATCCATCTCACCGTAATCATCAAAATCACGTAAACGAGGAATGCGCCCAAGTTTATTCTTTAAATTTGTGTAATTTTCTTTGATAAGCTTAATGTCACTAAAATTTGCATTGTCTACAGATGCAAAAATTCTTTTTCTACTAATCTCATCAAAATGAACCGTGGAAGCTCCGGGAATCACTCTTCCGCCTTCCATAATATATCTACGAATATTGTCCTTGTTATAGGTTCTATCCCCTGATAATGCAATTGGAATCATGAAATTGTTATTGTAATTCCCAATGAAATCCAAAATGACTACATACTCTTTTCCATTTGCTTTTCTAAGTCCTCGCCCAAGCTGCTGAATAAAAACAACCGGTGACTGTGTTGGTCTTAGCATAATAACCTGATTAACCTCAACGATATCAACACCTTCGTTCAAGATTTCAACCGAGAAAATATAATCTAATGGTTGATTCTCAATTGTTGCATCTTCTTCATTCATAGCAAGCCTTTCAAATACATTCTGCCTCTCCTGTTCCGAGGCACTACCATTGAGGGCAATTGTTCTAAATTTTTTTCCTGTTGATGGGTTAATCATTTCATTAAACTTTGCGGATAACTCCTCTGTTTCCTTAATATTGCTACAGAAAATCAATCCCTTCACTTTATCCCCACTATATCCGTAATAGTCAGCCTGATTGATAATATGTTTTACCCGTTCCTCACTAGTAAGCATTGAGAAATCACGACTAGTATCCCCATTATCACCAATGATTGCTAAATCTGTAATTCCAAAATAATGGAATGGACAGAGAAGTTTTTCCTCCATTGCTTGCTGTAATCGAATCTCATAAGCAATCTGATAATTAAAAAGTTCATAGACATTTCTACCTTCCATATTATCATCTCGCTTATCTGGAGTAGCGGTCATTCCAAGCCACAACTTTGGTGTGAAATGATTCATTACTTTCTGATATGTATCTGCTGGAACATGGTGCGCTTCATCAGCATATGTCAAGATAGTTCTAAGAAATTTTTTATTTTTTTTCTAAATTCTCTTGTCCTTCAGCATCATCACTAATCAAATCTGCCTTATTTACCTTTAATCGTACTAAATACAACAGTGCATAAACACGATTATACAAATATTCTATAAATTGCAGATCGTCTAAAGCCTCTCTCTTCTCTTTCGCTTTATTCAAATACTCATTATGCCTAATGTCAAAATACTCATTTGACAATTTCATCACTTCGCTAATTTCAGCCTTTACAACCGCATATATCTTTGAGTCTTGATTCGAACATATCTCCCTGGCAGCTGCTGCATACTTCTTGTCTACACCATTTCCTCTTTGAACAGAAATAAAGTATTGTAATGCATCTACTATGTAATCGAGGGCACATTTTTTATCTAGCATTTCCGTACTCATTATCATTTCTTCAGAATAAGCTATTTTTCGCTCAAACATTCTATGATCAAGAATTTTGTCAATTGATTCTGTAGTTTTATATCCTTTTCCTATCACGGTTCCAGAAGATAACTTAAATGGTAACTGGAATTTATCAAATCTCTTATTTATCTCAACTGTAAATGAATAGTGCATGTCAGCTCTTATCCAACGTTCATACATTATTTCAACAAAATCTTTGATTTCGTCCATATTAATACCATGATTGCTTATTTCTAATTCAGGATAAGATTCTCCATATTGTATTTCATATTCCTGTTCATAATCTATATTTAGATAGAAACTTCCTCCATTCCATCCATTGTCATACCCCGTATAGTCACCCCGAAAATATTTTTCAATGACTTCTTATTGATTCATCCAAGCAGAAAGACTTGTCCAGAATTTATTTAATTTATCCTGCGTATCGTCATTGGGATTTCTTAACATTATCATTTTAGTCATGAAGACCACCGCCTATTTATCATTTACCTGCAAAATGTTTCATTGTATCTTTCAAATCATCACTGAAGTCTTCCAAATCATCAAAAGTAATTGCTCCTTCATTCAACAATGACAACATAATGTAAAACTGATTTGATCTGCTCATCTCACACTGCACACCGCAGTCTTTCTTATCCTCCCGAATCCGTTTCTCCAATTTCCAGAATTTGTCTGATGCATTTCCTTTTCCACTCAACAACGCTACGTATTCTTTGTTCAATTTTTCCATATAAGCTTCCTTCCAATCAGAAATCTTATTTCGGAATAACTTCCAATCTTTCTCTGAAAATTTATTCATCAGTCACAGCACCTCGCATTTTTCCCCGCATTTGATGCAGAAACCTTCAATCACCAAGCCAAATTTATCTTTTTAGCTTCAGAATATTACATCTTCAATCCTCCATTCTTTTCCCCTCATTTCAATTACATCTCCAACTTTACATCCTGTAAACACTTCAACCGCTTTAGGCAGCATTCCATTTACCATGTCATATTTATATGTTTTGGTTTCCTTGTCTATATTACGAATTACAACCTTACATCCTAATGTCACCTCAGGAACATCTGATGTATCAACAGCATCTGTATTTTCATCATCAGAATAATCAATATCCTCTTCTTCTGCAGATATATTTCCTTCAAGATTTAACGTAGGAACATCACCTTGCATAATTGCATCTACTGCATCAGCGAATATTCGAGTTATTTTCTCCCTTTCCAAACAATCAATAACCACTGATCCTCCAACTGCATTTAAATATGACATTGCAGGTCTTATATGATCACGCACCAGTACATGACGACCGCTGTTGATAATTTGTGGGAGTTTTTCTAGAAGGCCAGCCATAACATCCGGATTAGAAGAAAAGGTAAAGTTATAAAAGAACTCATTAATTTTAGAGTTCAAATCATTACTTCCAATAATATCCAGACTTTCGAAGTGATTTTGATTATTATTAGGATCATAAGTATTATGTCCTACCCACCAGCATTTTGATAACGTATTTCTGTAAAATCCACTCCTTCCAGTATATCTGTAAAAAAATCTGGTCTGGATAGCACCCGCTTCTTTTTCAGCGCTCTTCGGCTTTTTCCCGTATCCATACCCCCACCGCTTACGCATATAATCGTAAAATGTGGTATGAGCCAAACCTGCCCATAGACGTTCATCACTGGCTTGCGATTCACTCAAAAACTGCAGTTTCTCATAAAGTATCTTGCAATTATTAAGATCTATTTCTCCAGGTGTCAAATCAGAATTTAAATCAGCCAATTTAAATTCTGTAACATCTTTAAATTCAATAAAAGGATCTTCTCCACAAATATCGGAAATCCATTGATTTGTTTTTTCTGTATAATATTTTCCATAAACGACTGGCAAATTAGCTTTAAGCGTTTCGAGTGCTTCTCGCTTCATTATGTACAGTTTCATTACGAGTCCTCCTCCGTGGTATCAAAGAATATTGGAATCTGGTCGAATGCTTTACTCAAGGGCAGTTCCATTGCCTCTTGCGCCAACTGATAAGAAGTTTTCTCAGGATTAAGCACCTCTTCCATGAAAGTTATTCCCCTCTTTGCATAAGACTTTTCCAAGGCTAAAAACCATTCTTTGTTATGATAAGTTTCTTCTCCGCCTTCCTGTCTTAATTCTTCAAATACATAAACCAATGCAGGTAATATTAACATCGAGTGAAACAGCGACTGTAATTCTGTCTTTCCAGAATACATTGCGTATATATCATAATCTTTAGTTCCCAAACCAATCCTAATTTTAGTTGAATCAAGATTTATTTCAGCTGGGCAGTCACCTTCCGTGATTCTTTTATAAACAGAGAAAATCGAACCTGCATTTGTAAACTCCTCATAATCTTTTGTTACATCCAAACTGCTAAGATTCTGATAAGCCAGAATAGATCCAGCAAATAAATTAAATGTAGTATCTTGAAAATCATCCACCCAGTCTGTACAGAAAAAACCTGTAATATTCTTTTTAAGAATAATAAATGCTACAGCATCAAATGATCCATTTATTCTTCCAATTGGTATGACATGTTCAATATGTTTTGATACGGAATGCAGCACTTCTCTGTATGCTGTTGTCGAGCATTCCAAATGTATGACATAATCCGCTTTTCCATCTATAATTAACTGCTCTAATTCATGACAATTCATAGTAATATCAAAACTTAGCCTTAGGCTATTGACGCCTTGCATCGACTGTTCATAATCAACACTAAAAAAAGATTCCTTATAATCATCCTTCTCATCACTTAATACCGGATAGGTAAATAATCTATTAGTTATGTTCATATACATTTACCTCCATAGCATAATCATGTGAATCCGCAAGAGTTACAATAATCTTTACTTTCTCAGAAGATGTCATATTCAGAGTTTCTATAAAGTCTCCGTTCAATTTCGCTGTTTCACATGCAGATGTCGGATTAACATCCGTTATACGAAGCCTATTAGACTTTCCATTTTCTCCTACAGTAACAAGTTCAATCCTTCCGTACTCCACATCATGTGGTATTTCAAAATTAAGGGAATATATTCCTGTACCTTTTTTTATAATGCGCACATTTTTAAGCGGACAACTAGTCTCCCCACCTGCTTTTTTCTGTACCACAACATCTTTTCCATTTGGATCCGGAATTCCTCGATGCATATCTAATTTTTTTCGCTTTCTTTTTCCTTTCAGAATTCTAAGTCCTGCTTCGCCCATTTTTCCAAGTGTTCCACTTGTGGTTGTAGATTGACTGCTGCCTTCATCTCCTTTTCCATAAAAGAATCCTTTTGATGGAGTCTTAATTGGCCGTTCCAAAACATCAATGTTTCCCAAATGATCATTGATGTTTTCCCGTTTATTATCTGAATCACCAGTTTCTACTGCCTCTGGCTCTTTTTGAAGAACACCACCTAACCCCTCAACGTCTATTTCATCATCACTTGTATTTTCAGCAAGTTCTGCTACACAGCTTCTAATCCAGTCCTTAATTTCTTCATAATACGCTTTAGCCTGTTTCGGATTTGGATGCCTTCCGGGTTCCCAATTATCATGAGCGACTGTTTCCATCGCGCGGAAATAACTGTTTAAATCTTTCCCCTGTAATTCAAGAATTCCTGTAAAAGGGACCAATTTAGATATGTTTCCAAGCCGAAACAATTTCATTCCAGCCTTTCTCACAATCAAAACTTTTCTATCTAATTTTTCATTCGGATCAACTAACAGTCTCAATTCCAATGTACCCATACCATGAAAATCCTGTGAATATATATGAACGCCCTCTGTTCGCGTCAATGCAAGATAATTGCCATAAGTTCCTTTAGTTGCACCTGGGCATTCTCTATGAACACGTTCCATATATCCTGGTAATGATTTTTTATTAATTTCTCTTCCTTGTACCTTTACTCGAAGCTGTTCATTAAAAAAAGACATAAGAAAACTTTCCAATAATGCTACCGTAATTTCTGTTTCCCAATCACTTGCAGACTTAAATCCATAAATAAATACATCTGTCCCTATTTCAGATCTTCTATTTATACTATCAAGTTTCGGTATTACCTCTACCGGATTATTGCCTTTTGTTTCTCCATAATAACCAATCCCACTAGTCATCAACGCTCCATCTTGATATGACATTAATCTTGAAATGCCTTGCGCGGCACGCTCATATTTCTGATTGTATGTTCTGTAAAACACCAATCTATAATGTGAATTACTAAATGGTGCACTTTTTCCGATACCAAATGCTCCAGCCTTATCATCACCTTTATTCGCACCACCATCAATTTTTATCAATGCATTCCATCCATCGAAACTAAAATCAAATGGATCATCGGATTGTGTATATGGATCTGAAAGTCCCGTTGTATTGTAATCACTAATCCTGAGTAAAAAAGTATTCTCCTTTTCTGCCTCTTTTATGGCATCTTTCAAAAAAAGTTTAGCTTTTTCGCTCTTTGATCTGTCCCAAAAATCCTTACATTTTTTCAAAATATTTCGGTATTCCATAATACCGGGAATCTGCTTTGAAGGCACAAAATATCTTTCAAATTCAACTAGAACATCCGGATTACTATCATTCAATGCGGCATCCAAAGAATTTTGACAATTTTCTCGTGCCAAAGACGAAAGTTCTGTTCCGTTAAAATTTTCAATACCCGCATCCGCAACACCTTTTACCTGTCCATCCTGGTTGCCTGGGAAATTCCAACTAATCATCTTACTGTCCCTTTCTATATTTTTCTATTGTTGATTCACTGTAATTATCGCATTCAGTTCAACGGTCTTCCTCATCACCTGACACCTGTGGTAAGGAATCTCCACCTCCAAATGCCGAATGAATTCCTATTCCCGCACCAATTGCAGCAAAACCAATCCCTACAGCCCACAGTAGTTTAGTTCCCATCCTCTCAAGGAAATTCTTATTCTGTAAGTCTGCTTCAGCAATCTTATCCGCTACCGCAATCATATCTTCCGTAATTGACTTTCGTTCTATCTCAGATATATTTTCCTTCTCAATCCTCTTCGCTAATGCATCAAGAATGGTTTGATAACCATTAATAACAGCCATTTGACTTTCCTTATTCTTTTCAAGAATATTGCTGCATGCCTGTGTATACTGTTCTATTGTTGCCTTTCCAAAATCCGCATATACCGGAAATTGATTGATGATAGCAATTGCCACATCCTTATCCATATAAGGAATCAATGAAGCAAATTCCATAATTTTGTCCTTTGATACATTACGAAAAGAATCTATCCCCAATGCACGTTTAACTGCTTTTTCATTGACATATCTTTTTGGCAACTTTTTTGACATAACCATCCCTCCCAATTAGCTTTATTTTCCCCTTCTCACATAAGTAAGTTCAATATCATACCCCAGTGCTTCCATCATCTGCACAAAAGTCTTATTCACAACGCCATCCTGCTTCTTGATGACACGATTAACATAGGCCTTTGTAGTGTCAATCTCTTCAGCCAGCTGCACCTGTGTTTTACCTTGTTCTATACATTTTACTTTTACATCAACTTCGATATTGTTTTTTACCATAATTCCAATCCTCAACCAAAAATTAGTTGTCTTATTCGTATAATTTATAGTACATCAAAACTGCCATTTTTTCAATCAAAAAAGAAGCCAGTCAGACTTATCATCCAACTGGCTCCTGCATTAAATCCAAAACTGGCAATGTATTTACTGCTGATGAGACATACATCAAAATCCGTGGTATC